>POVV01000025.1_pt1 | contig 164345 bp, 145 predicted proteins | sample 1560271 | NCBI WGS metagenome assembly POVV01 (sample SAMN08337232, study PRJNA429181) | Bioreactor metagenome, whole genome shotgun sequencing project. | biome: cows' rumen and soil; feature: anaerobic; isolation source: anaerobic chemostat enrichment culture, galacturonate as sole carbon... | reverse complement strand
GAATAAGATCCGGAAAGAGCTACTTCCGGGCGCAAACCCGCATACGCTTCGCGTTTCACCTCCTTTTTTAACTCAATTTCTTGTCCCGCCACTTTCATAGTCGGGTTTTCGGCCAACGCAATTTCAATTGCCTTGTCTAACGATAAAGTCAAAGTGTCTTTTGTTTCCTGAGCTTGCACATGGTGAAAGGCCAAGAGAGCCATTGCAGCCAGTAGGATCTTTTTGCTTGTAAAACGTTTCCTGTTGTTCATAAAATCAATCTTCTATTTTAGTCTTGGTTCTTTACTTTGCTTGATGCGGCATGGCGCCGAATCTCTTCTATTTGTCTATATTCTACTATAAATTCCTCTAATACTCTGGCACCTTTCTCGGTAGATATTCCCCGGATATAGGTAAACATGATAGACTCATATACCTCCACAAAAGAGTACTCTTTGCAGATATCGGTATTCATCAGGAGGTCGATTTGTTCACGCACCAATAAGTTGACGATGGCAAAATTGACATCATCGCGAATAATACCTTGTTCCACTCCCATTTTAAAGAAGGCAACGGTACTATCAGAGTCTCTATCGCGATAGTTCTTCATCATCTCATGTACCTTGGGATATTTCTTTATATCTTCAAAAAAACGTTTATTGGTATTATGAAAACGTTCAATACTACGTTTGTAGCACATTAAGATTACCTCAAGTACATTGGTCGTTTGGGCAAATACACTCTCCAGAAAATCGTTCATTTCCTTGTGACTTCTCAGAATGCATTCTTTTAACAAGGCTTCTTTGTCCTCAAACACTTCATACAGCGTACGCTTCGAAATACCCAATGAAGCAGCAATCTCATCCATTGTTATGCTCTTTATACCATAGGCCATGAAAAGTTCTGTAGCCTTTGTCACTATCTTCTCTCTCAATTCGATCTTCGCAGAGCCTTCTTTTCCGTTATCAACCATCAGTTTATTTATGTTTTAACTCGTCATTTGATTATAAGTTATTCTTCATCCCTTCGTTTTATGCCAGTCAGAAAAACTTAACAAAGATAGAATGAAAACTTTAATAAGCATTCCGGTTTTCATCAAATCATACGCAGATTGATAAATATTATACTTTATACAGCAATAAATACACACTTATTAACAAGAGAAGGACAGAAATAGTACGCAACGTACACATTATAACAGAGAAAGCAATCAAGAAAGCAGCCTCCCTACTGCAAGAATTCATTGCAATAAGGAGGCCGCTAGGTCATAGGTCCCTAAGAAAAGGGAATCAATAATCGACTTTTGAACGATTTAAGAAAGCTACCGTTTTATGAATTTCTTTGTACATAACAATGTCGTCTTTGACGAAGGGAACCTCTTTACGGTATTGGCACAGGAAGCGTTCGAGCATAGGCGAGGTTTTGGCCGGACGTCTGAAGTCGATACCTTGAGCGGCATTCATGAGTTCGACAGAAAGAATCAGCTCCAGATTGTCCATCACCTTGTAGAGTTTGGTGGCAGCATTGGCGCCCATACTAACATGATCTTCCTGCCCGTTGGACGATACGATCGAGTCGCTCGAAGCAGCATAGCAATACATCTTATTCTGACTCACCATCGAGGCAGCAGCGTATTGCGGAATCATGAATCCAGAATTTAATCCGGGATTGGCAACAAGAAATTCAGGCAATCCTCGCAATCCCATAATCAGTTGGGCTACTCTGCGCTCGGAGATATTGCCTAGCTCGGCCAAGGCAATAGCCAGAAAATCGTACGAGATAGCCAACGGTTGTCCATGGAAATTACCACCGGAGATAATTTGATCTTCGTCGGGGAAGATCGTGGGATTATCGGTGACGGAGTTAATCTCGGTCAGAAGCACAGACGATACATAGCGGATAGCATCTTTCGTAGCACCATGCACCTGGGGGATACAGCGGAATGAATACGGATCTTGCACGTGGGCTTTAGGACGGGCGATAAGTTCGCTGCCCTCGAGCAAGGTACGAATGTTGTGCCCAGTTTCGATTTGCCCCTTATGTGGACGAATTTGCTGTATGCAATCCATAAATGGGTCTATGCGACCATCAAACGCTTCGAGCGAAAGAGCAGCAATCAGATCGGCCTTCTTCGATAAGCGAAAAGCTTTAAGCAGTGCAAACACACCGTTGGCACTCATAAACTGAGTACCGTTGAGCAGTGCCAACCCTTCTTTGCTCATGAGTTTAACAGGCTCCCAACCAAACTCGTCGAGTACACTAATGGCTTCGCGCTTCTTCCCTTTGTAATTAACATCGCCTACACCGATGAGCGGCAGGAAGAGGTTGGCAAGCGGAGCCAGATCGCCCGAAGCACCCAACGAACCACGATCATAGACAATGGGCAGCACGTCGTTATTGAAGAAGTCGAGAATACGCTGCACCGTAATAACCTGCACTCCGCTATGCCCCAACGAGAGGGCATGTGCCTTGAGCAGCATCATCAGCTTGATAATGACGGGACGGATTTCGTCGCCTACGCTACAAGCGTGACTTTTGATAAGGTTCTCTTGTAGCATTCCCAACTCGTCTGGCGAGATGTTTTTGTTGCACAACGAACCAAAGCCGGTGGTAATTCCGTAGAGTGGTTCGGCAGAAGAGGCGATCTTACAGTCTAAATAATCGCGACACTTCTGAATGCGAAGCTGTGCTTCGGCCGAAAGTTCGAGCTTAAGGTTTTCGTTGATGATGCGCTCGATGATCTCAAAGCTCAGTTCGCCGGAACCGACATAATATACATTGCTCATACGCTTAGGTCTTGATTAACAATATCCAACAATTCCTTCTCTTTAGCACAAGCACCTGCTTCGAGTGCATCAGCCTCGGTTCGCAGCTCTTCCACAAAAGCTTTGTCTTTGAGTGATCCGAGGTTGATACGAACATTCATCAACGCACCCAGTACTGACGAACGGGCAGCCATCATAGCTACACAAGCATCAGTTACGGCATTGCGGTTACCCAAACGAGCTACATCGGCAATTACCCCCATCAGTTCGAAGGATCGGCGAGCTACCTGCATCGGAATGAGAGCGGCCTGCTTGGTGGCTTCCTGTATAGCAGCACTACGTGCAGCCTTCTCTTCGTCGGTACTTTTGGGTAGCTTAAAACAGTCAAACACCTGATTGTAAGCCTCTGAATCGCGGTCTACATCGGCCACAAAGAGTGCTTGTTGTTGTTGTGCCACCGTGCACAGATACCCCATCAACTCTTCGTGCTCTTCGTATCCTTTCTTGCCAATGGTCAGTCCGGCTACCATTGCAGCCAGCGACGAGGCTATGGCTCCATTGAGCGCAGCAACACTCCCACCTCCGGGAACAGGGTCGCTTCCGGCTACTTTTCCTAAGAATTCTTTTACGGTTAAATCTACTAACATGGTATTATTGTTTTCAAGGTTTATACTACGGGATAGAGAACTCCTCCTTTAATAGTGGTATTGACACAATTCATCCCTATATAATAAGGTAGCACCCGATAGTCGAGCGAGTCGAGCACTACAAAGTCGCCCTGTTTGCCCACCTCAATGCTTCCAATGATATCGGCTCTGCCTAGCGCAGCTGCTCCGTTGAGCGTCAGCGCGGTGATGGCTTCCTCGACTGTCATCCCCATCTGTATGCAAGCCAGCGCAAAAAGTAGAGGAATAGAACCGGAAAAACAACTTCCGGGGTTCAGATCGGTAGCGAGTGCCACAGCACATCGGGCATTAATCAGTTCACGAGCACGGGCATAGGGTTCTTTCAAGGCAAAGGCGGTTAGTGGGAGCAGCGTAGCCACGATATCGGTATGAGCCATAGACCGAATGCCTTCGTCGGAAACATGAAGCAGGTGGTCGGCAGATAAGGCACCCAATTCGGCTGCCAATTCGGCTCCTCCAAGTGGTACGATCTCATCGGCATGAATTTTGAGCCGAAAGCCTTGTGACTTGGCAGCCGTAAGCAAGCGCCGCGACTGCTCGATAGAGAACACACCTTGTTCACAGAACACGTCACAACACTCCGCCAAATCATTTTCACGCACTTCGGGAAGCATCATCTCTATCAGAAAGTCGATGTACTCATCGCTCCTCCCACGGAACTCCTCGGGCAATGCATGTGCACCCAGAAAGGTAGAGACGATATCAATCTTTTTATTCTCATCGCTATTTAGGCTACGCATCACCCGCAATTGCATCAGCTCGGTTTCACGATCAAGCCCATAACCGCTCTTACCTTCGACGGTGGTAATACCCATAGCAGTCATCTTCTTCAGAAATCCTTCCGCCCGACTACGCAGGCGGATGTAAGAGAGAGCACGAGTAGCCTTCACAGTACTGGCTATACCACCACCGCGCTGCATAATAGACATATAACTTTCACCCTTCATACGCCACGAAAACTCTTCGGCGCGTTCGCCACCAAACACGAAATGGGTATGCGAATCAACAAAGCCGGGCAACAGACATCTGCCACGAGCATTATAGTGCCAATAGCGGTCGTAATACCCATCGCGCTCCTCGGAGCGGTTGCAGCCTACGTAGGTGATAACACCGCGAGTCACCTCAACGGTTCCGTTTTCAATAATTTGCAATTGCGACATCTCTCCTCCTTTTCGAGCCGAAAAGCCTAAAGGGGTGACGATGGTGGCGTTGAATATAATTAGATTTTCGTTCATTGCGAGATTGTTTATTATTCCATGATGCGGGCTTCCAGTACTTGTTGCATAGAGAAATTTTCTAGCCCGAGGTAATAAGAAGCGGTATCGATGAGTGCCTCCATCGGAACCAAACCAATAATCTCGCTGCCCACGATACTTACACCGTATCGGCGAGCTTCGATACGCGTCAACTCAAAAGCTCGGTAAAGGGCGGTGCGCGTATAATCGGTCATATTGATAGAAACTTGAGTGATGTGGCGGTCGGTCAACTCTACGCCCATCGCTTTGACATAGCGTAAACCACCGTTGATATGTCGAATGTTCTTCGCAATCTTGTTGGCTATCTCCAAATCATTGGTATTCAAATTGATGTTGTAAGCTACCAGTGGCATACGGGCACCAATGGCCACAACACCGGCGGTAGGGTGCCGCTCAACAGGACCAAAGTCAGGCTTCCACTCGGGCAGTTTGAGTTTGGCGACCATGCCCTCGAACTCACCTTTACGCACAGTAGCCAGGTTCTCCCGATGGGGTGCGGTTGCCGATTTCTCGTAGAGAAATACCGGAAGTCCGTAGAGATGTGCTACTGCCTCGGCTACCTCTTTGGAAAGGGCGATGGCTTCATCCATCGTCGTGTTCTTGATTGGGATGAAGGGAACTACATCGACAGCACCCATACGGGGATGTTGCCCTTGATGATGGTTGAGATCGATGAGCTTGACCGCTATGCCGATGGCCTCGATAAGAGCATCGCGCAGTGGTTCGGGTTCGCCAACGAGCGTAACGACGAGCCGGTTGTGGTCTTCGTCATTGCTGTAATTGAGCAACTTCACACCGGGACGTGCCCGAAAAGGTGCTACCAGTTGATCTATCTTTGCCAGATCGCGTCCTTCACTAAAGTTGGGAACGCATTCGATAATTTTATTCCAATTCACAATCGTATGTATTAAGGGTTAACCAATTTCTGTATCTCTTCGTCATCGGCCACATAGGGTATGGTGATATGATAGCCATCTTTGTGCGATGCATTGAACGCCTCGCTGGTTTGCATAGCGTGTTCGTTGCGTGCCCAAGAACGTCGCGCCACACCGCCCATCACATCCCAAAGCATGGCCGAACGAAGTATTTCGTCTACACGCCCGCTACCGTCGCATACCATACCAAAACCACCGTTTACCGATTTCCCGATACCCACACCTCCGCCATTGTGCAACGCAACCAGGCTCATACCACGGGCACAGTTGCCGGCAAAGCACTGCACAGCCATATCGGCCATCACATTGCTACCGTCGCGGATGTTGGCCGTTTCGCGGAAGGGCGAATCAGTCCCGCTCACATCGTGATGGTCGCGCCCAAGCATGATGGGGCCTACCTCGCCCCGGCGCACCATATCGTTGAAGCGCAGAGCAATCGTCATCCGCCCCACGGCATCTTGATAGAGAATACGAGCCTGTGTACCTACAACGAGTTGGTTCTTTTCGGCATCGCGTAGCCAGTTATAATTATCGAGATCTTGTCCGCGGCGGTTCACATCAATACACTCCATGGCAGCACGGTCGGTTTTGATGAGATCTTCGTGCTTACCACTCAAGCACACCCAGCGAAAGGGGCCGTAGCCATAGTCGAAAAGTTCGGGTCCCATGATGTCTTCGACGTAGCTGGGCCAAATGAAGCCGTCTTTCTCATCGACTCCATTGCGCGAGATTTCACGAATACCAGCATCGTAAATCGCCTTCATAAAGGAATTACCATAGTCGAAAAAGTAAGTGCCGTTTGCTACCAACTTGCGAATCACCTCAAAGTGTCGACGCAACGATGCATCGACCAGAGAGCGAAAGGTTTCGGGAGCATTGTGCAACAAATGAGTACGCTCTTCGAAGGTGACTCCTGCCGGACAGTAACCGCCTTCGTATACGGCATGGCAAGACGTTTGATCGGAGAGCAGTTCGATGGTGATCTGCTTACGTTCGGCATATTCGAGCAAGTTGACCACATTGCCGTGATAGGCAATCGAGCAGGGTTCGCGCCGTTTTATGGATTCGTGTGCCATACGATAGGCAGTGGCGATATCGCTAGTTACGTGTTGCACCCATCCTTGTTTGCGACGGGTTTCAATACGGGAAGCATCTACCTCAGCTACAATCGAAACGGCTCCGGCTATATCGGCGGCTTTGGGCTGGGCACCGCTCATCCCCCCCAGTCCGGAGGAGACAAATAGGTGTCCGCGCAAATCTTCGTTAGCGGGAATACCCAGCTTCAACCGTCCGGCATTTAATAAGGTGTTAAACGTACCGTGCACGATGCCTTGCGGCCCGATGTACATCCATCCACCCGCCGTCATCTGCCCGTAATTGGCCACTCCCATTTGAGCTGCTATATGCCAGTCGTGCTGATTATCAAACTGACCGATCATCATCGAGTTAGTGATAATGACACGAGGTGCATCGGCTCGTGAACGGAACAGCCCCAACGGATGTCCCGATTCGATAACGAGCGTCTGCTCTGTGGTCAGTTCTTCGAGGTATTGTTTGATAAGGAGGTATTGCATCCAGTTTTGGCACACTTGTCCTGTTTCACCATACGTAACCAGTTCATAGGGGTAAAGTGCGATATCAAAGCAGAGGTTATTGTCGATCATTACCTGAAAGGCTTTTCCTTCAAGGCAATTACCACGATAGGAATCGATAGGGAGGGGTTTGAGGTCGCCTTCGGGGCGAAAGCGATAACCGTAGATGCGACCTCGGGTACGCAATTCTTCGAGAAATTCGGGAGCCAACTGTGCGTGAAGTTCGCAAGGAATGTAGCGCAACGCGTTCTTTAGCGCCGTAGCCGTCTGTGCCGGGTTCAGGGTATAACCACGGTCGGGTGCCCTCCTGATACCTTCGGTGAATACCGGGTAAGGAGGCAAGGTCTTGCCAAGGGTTGTTTTCATATTAGAAGGTGTTAAGCATAACAAACTGTCAGCAACGACAGCCTGATAACCGTGGCAAGATAAGAAAAAGGAAAGAATCTACAAAGGTTTAAGCTATTTTATTGCCAAAAAGTTATTTCTTCAAGGCAGCCAACTCTCTCAGATAGCGTCCGGTAACCTCGGCCGACACACTGTTTTCCTTGAGATAAGCCGCCCTCAATAGTGGGTGATCGGTGAGTAAGAGCATCATTTTGTCCTTGCCGACAAAGTCGACCTTGCCAGTGACAGTGTCTATTTCATAATACACGCGCTTGGATACCTGTCCCGAGGCTGCAATGGCATCGCCCAACTGCCCGCCCAGCATCACCGACATATTGGCCGAAGAACCTGCAGCAACACTGCCCAGTGGAAGGGCGCTGAAGTAAATATTTCCGTTCAACAACATAGCCGGAGCATACCATGCACCGAAACGCATCTTCTTATAACGCAACTTACGGCAGTTGACGTAGAGCGCACTATCGCCCCGGACCAAGTAGCAGCGTTTCTTGAGGTAGCGAGAGAGTGATTCGCTGTCATCGACACTGATCTTATAGTCTGCCCCTCCCGTCAGTGTAATCTGGTTCTTTGCACGTTTCTCCACGTGGATGGTAGTCAGTGTATCGCCACGTTGAGCAACGAAATCTTTCAAACTCGAATAAACAACTTCCTGCGCATTCGCACACAAGGTTGTTAAAATAACCAATAACCATACGATGCCGAGCTTTCTCATAATTCCCTCCTTCTTTAAACAGATACAAATGAATGGTGGAAGTTACATCTTTTTTCATTAATTTCGACACGTTTCGGCTAAGAAAATAATAAAAAAAATGATAAAGCACTTGACTTTTGGCTCTGAATGTCATATATTTGTATCTGTAACCCTGAATTAGTTTACGGAGAAATTATGCACGAAGGAAGAGACCATTGCTTCTTCCCTCGTTTTTTTATGTACCACGCAGAAGAGTGCTACACATGGTTCATTGGAACCGAGAGAACGCTTCATTGCCTTTATTTGCCATAGGATCTCGCTCCAAGAGAAGTGCTCTCTCGGTACAAAAGAAGTACTTTCTCGAATCAAAAGGAATACCCTAGCGACCAACGAGCCCAAAGAGGAGGAATAGCGTGCTTTTCTGTTAATAGTTTATAATTTTGCTCTTGACAAAAATGAGCACAGTATCGGTCCATGGTAAAAAACAGTACCTTTACCACAAACTAATTCAACGAAAATGAGTCCCTTACATACCCTTATCGAAACTTATCAAGGCATTATCGACCAAACCGAGCGGAATCTGGTCAAGGTGAAACGACAGATTTATCGCGTGGGCACACTGCGGCTGGTACTTTTCATTGCCGGTATAGTGGGCATCATTCATTTCTGGTCGGATGGCGGATGGGTGCTTGCCCTCGTTGCCACCTTCACCTTTGTACCGTTCGTAGGTCTTATCAAGTTCCATTCACGGCTATTTAATCACAAGGAGTATCTCGAAAAGAAGATCGAAGTAAATCAACAAGAGCTTAGGGCGATGGACTACGACACCTCGGCATTCGACGGAGGAAGCGAATACATTGATCCTGCCCACCTCTATTCGTACGATCTGGATGTATTTGGCGAACGCTCGCTGTTTCAATACATCAACCGCACATCGACCGAGCTGGGTAAAAAACGACTCGCACACTGGTTCGCTCACCAACTGGAGCAGAAAGCAGCTATCGAAAAACGGCAAGAAGCGGTGAAAGAATTAGCGCCCGAACTACACCTACGCCAACAGTTCCGGATATTCGGCCTACTCTATAAAGGCAAGCTCGCCGATGGGGATGAGATTAAAGCCTGGGCATCAAGCCCCAGCTACTATCGCAGCCGGATGGGGATCCGCATACTACCTGCCATTGTATGCACCGTCAACGTCGTTCTGATAGGGCTAAGCATCGCCGGGCTCTGTTCATCGACATTGGCAGGAACCGTTTTCGTCAGTTTCTCTCTGTCGAGCTTTTTATTCTCAAAAGGCATCTCCAAAATTCAGACTCTTTACGGAAAAAAACTTCAGATACTGGGCACTTATGCCGAGCTCATCCACTTAGTCGAAGAGCAACCACTAAAAAGCCAAGCCTTGAAAGAAATCAAAGAGCTAGTGGGTAGCAATAAGCAAATGGCTTCGCAGGCTGTAGCACGCCTCACCACCTTGATGAACGCTCTCGATCAACGTAACAACGTGATGTTAGCGATGATTCTAAACGGGCTCTTCTTCTGGGAACTGCGGCAAATGATGCGCATCGAAGCGTGGAAAGAGCAACATGCCGACGAACTTCCACACTGGCTCGAAGCAATTGCAGAAATGGATGCCTACTGCTCACTCTCTACATTTGCTTACAACCATCCCGATTATGTATATCCGCAGCCGACCTCGCACCCTTTCAAGCTGCAAGGGCAAGAACTGGGGCATCCACTCATGCCTCGTACGAAATGTGTGCGCAACAACATAGAAATGGACAAACGTCCCTTCTTCATCATCATCACCGGCGCCAATATGGCGGGTAAAAGCACCTACCTGCGAACCGTGGGCACGAACTACCTACTGGCATGTATTGGTGCTCCGGTATGGGCCGACGAAATGACTTTCTATCCGTCGAAATTAGTAACGAGCCTACGCACTAGCGACTCGCTGAACGACAACGAATCTTATTTCTTCGCCGAGCTAAAACGTTTGAAGCTAATCATCGACAAGCTTAATGCCGGTGAGGAGCTTTTCATCATCCTCGATGAAATTTTGAAAGGGACCAACTCGATGGACAAACAGAAAGGCTCGTTCGCACTCATCAAACAATTTATGGCACTAAAAGCCAACGGAATTATAGCGACTCATGATCTACTGTTAGGCACACTGATTCAATCGTTCCCGACTGACATCCATAACTACTGCTTCGAAGCCGAAATAACGAAAAACGAACTCTCTTTCTCTTATCACATGAAAGAGGGAATCGCACAAAATATGAATGCCTGCTTCTTAATGAAAAAAATGGGGATTGCCGTTATCAACGACTAATCCCCATCTCGAATAAAACGAATGTCTGACGTTAACGCACCTTACATTTCTTCAAGAAAGCCGCTAGTTCCGAAGCCTCATTGTCGGTATAATAACACACCGAAGTAACTGGGTTATATGTATAGGGCACAAACTGAAACAGCTGTACGGCTGCAAACTTAGTATCTTCTGTAAGAATAACGTCCATACGAATATTGCCACTGGTATCTCCTTTCACAACCGTATCGGTGGTAAACGAGCCCAACTTTACAATCTCCAACAGTTTATTTAGATCCTTGAGGTCGAAGAACAAGCTTTCTTCTTTGGCTATACTACCCGTGGGCAAATAAACAACATGTTTAGATTTCCAGAATAAACGAACAACACCGGCTATCAGAAGCGCCGCTCCGAAAACCATCAAAGCCATACTGAGAGATGAAGACCTATCTTCCAGCTGAAAGATAGAAACGAAGGCAAATACACCAAGTATCACCATAATACAGGATAAGATAAGTCCTGAAACACTAGTACGCTTAACAATATCGGGATGCACAGATGCAAGAGTCATTGCATCGATTGTTTGAGTTGACATAAGAATGATATTAAATTTATTAGTATATGGAAAATGGGTAATAAAACGAAAATATCCCACGTACATAGACGCAGCAATACAAACGCAATCAACTAATAAATAAACGTCTAAATGATAATCCGCCGCAGCGCAAAAACATAATATTGGCTGGCGGGGTGACAATAATAGGAAGTAGTGGTATCGTAAATCTTTTCTTGATGAAGGGATAAAGCGCCTTCTCGGTTCGCCATACTGCGTAGAAACTCTTTCTGAAGCACGGAGTATTCAACCACCTGAATACGCTGCAAACGAGACATAGTCAATTGATGTACAGGTGCACATCCCCCAAAGAGCTCTGCTTCGGGCAAATAGGGCAAATCTGAACTTTTTAAAAAGCAATGCTGAGTGACGGGAGCAGTTGTTATAGCATGCTTCAAATCTTCCGCCGGAGAAGTGGAAGAGTCGATCGCACCGTCATATAATACAACGGTGAACAACAATAACAGAATTATTTTTACTAGCTTTGCCATAATACTCTGCAAATATAACAGATTATTAGGACAAAGTGTTTATTTCATCCTAAATTAAATACTTCTTTAAAAAGAAAGCATAAAAAAAGGCTGCTCACATTGAACAACCTTTTTATATCTACAAGAATAATCCTTAAATTACTCAGCTTTAGCTTCTTCTGCTGCAGGAGCTTCAACAGCCTGATTTTCAACGGCATCAGCCTTTTTTGAACGACGGGTGCGTGTAGCTTTCTTTGCAACTTTCTCTTTAGCCATATTTTCGTTGTAATCAACAAGCTCAATAAAACACATTTCTGCGTTGTCACCCAAACGGTGACCAGTCTTGATGATACGAGTATAACCACCTGGACGATCAGCGATCTTCACAGAGATTTCTTTGAACAACTCTGTAACAGCCATCTTATCTTGCAAGTTGCTAAATACAACACGACGAGAATTAGTTGTGTCCTCTTTCGACTTTGTGATCAAAGGCTCAACGAATTTCTTCAGTGCCTTAGCCTTGGCTACAGTCGTAGTGATTCTTTTGTGCGTAATCAAAGAACATGCCATGTTTGACAACATAGCCGATCTGTGAGAAGCCGTACGACCTAAATGATTGAATTTCTTATTATGTCTCATTTTTTATTCTTTATCTAATTTATATTTAGAGATATCGGTTCCAAACGACAGATTCAGACCTTCCAGCAAATCATCAAGCTCGGTAAGCGATTTCTTTCCGAAGTTTCTGAATTTCAACAGATCAGTTTTATTGAATTGTACCAAATCCCCTAATGTTTCAACATCAGCTGCCTTCAAACAATTGAGTGCACGAACTGATAAATCCATATCAACAAGTTTGGTTTTCAATAACTGACGCATGTGCAATACTTCTTCATCAAACTCTTCGTTGCCGTCAACGTCTGTATTCTCAAGAGTAATCTTTTCGTCAGAGAACAACATAAAGTGATAAATCAATATTTTTGCAGCTTCTTTCAGAGCTTCTTTCGGGTGAATGGAACCATCCGTACTAATTTCAAGAACAAGCTTTTCGTAGTCAGTCTTCTGCTCAACACGGAAGTTTTCTACAGTGTACTTTACGTTACGGATCGGTGTATAAATAGAATCGATTGGAATTACATTCACATCAGTACAGTACTCACGGTTCTCCTCAGCGGGAACATAACCACGGCCTTTATTGATTGTAATATCAATCTGCATAGTTGCTTTTGAATCTAAATGGCAAATAACTAATTCAGGATTTAACACTTCAAATCCAGTCAAATACTTACCTATGTCACCTGCTTTAAATTCACTTGAATTCTCGATGGTGATGCTCACCTTTTCGCTCTCGAATTCTTCAACTACTTGCTTGAATCTCACTTGTTTCAGATTCAAGATAATGTTGGTAACATCCTCTTTTACCCCAGGTACACTAGAAAATTCATGCTCAACACCTTCTATGCGTATAGTGGTGATAGCAAAACCTTCTAATGAGGAAAGGAGAATTCGGCGTAATGCATTACCTACAGTAATACCAAAACCGGGTTCCAACGGACGAAATTCGAATTTACCGAATTTAGAGTCCGCTTCCAACATTAATACTTTATCAGGTTTTTGAAATGCTAATATCGCCATGAAATTAATTATTATTTAGAATACAATTCAACGATCAAATGCTCTTTAATGTTCTCAGGAATGTCTGCTCTTTCAGGGATGTGCAACATTTTGCCCACTTTTGAAGTCTCATCCCACTCCAACCATGCATATTTGCTGTGGTTGAAACCAGCAAGCGAATTTGCAACAACTTCCAACGATTTAGATCTTTCACGAACACCAATCAACTGACCAGGTTTCACTGCGTAAGAAGGGATATTAACTACCTTACCGTCTACAGTGATGTGTCGGTGACTAACCAACTGACGGGCAGCAGCACGTGTTGGTGCGATACCCATACGGAATACAACGTTGTCAAGACGACCTTCAAGTAACTGAAGAAGTACCTCACCGGTAATACCTTTAGCGGTTGCAGCCTTCTCAAACAAGTTACGGAATTGTTTCTCTAATACTCCATAGGTATATTTAGCTTTTTGCTTTTCACGCAGCTGAATACCATATTCTGAAGTTTTTCTTTTTCTTGAATTACCGTGTTGTCCGGGAGGATAGTTTTTCTTCGACAAAACTTTATCAGCTCCAAAGATACCTTCACCGAATTTACGGGCGATTCTTGATTTTGGTCCAGTATATCTAGCCATTTCTTTTTAAATATTTAATTGTTTATTCATGAACTCAATTTGTTGCAGCCGCGATTACAGAGAAGAAATTTTTGCAATCCAAAAACAAAATCAAGTTTCATTTAATTAAAGGTAAATCTTATACTCTACGTCTTTTGGGAGGACGACATCCGTTGTGAGGAAGTGGAGTTACATCGATAATTTCAGTAACTTCAATACCAGCACCATGAATAGTTCTGATAGCAGACTCACGGCCATTACCTGGACCCTTTACGTATGCTTTTACCTTTCTTAGGCCAAGATCGAATGCGATTTTTGCGCAATCTTGGGCAGCCATTTGAGCTGCATAAGGAGTATTCTTCTTAGAACCTCTAAATCCCATCTTTCCTGCAGATGACCAAGAGATGATCTGCCCTTCACTGTTTGCAAGAGAAACAATAATATTGTTGAAAGATGAATGAACATGCAACTGTCCATTAGCATCTACCTTAACATTTCTCTTCTTAGCTGCGACTGTTTTTTTTGCCATATCAACAATTATTATTTAGTAGCTTTTTTCTTATTAGCAACGGTTTTCTTTCTACCCTTACGAGTACGTGCATTGTTCTTAGTGCTCTGACCGCGCACAGGCAGACCAATACGGTGACGTACACCACGATAGCAACCGATATCCATTAATCGCTTAATGTTCAATTGTACTTCAGAACGGAGGTCACCCTCTACTTTAAATTCTGCACCGATAATCTCACGAATCTTAGCAGCCTGATCATCTGTCCAGTCTTTTACTTTCAGATCCTTGTCTACACCAGCTTTATCCAAAATTTTCGCTGAACTACTGCGACCTATTCCATATACATAGGTCAACGCAATTTCACCTCTCTTATTTTGAGGCAAATCGACACCAACTATTCTTATAGCCATATATACTAAATTATTTTTTTTGCAAAAATAAGAAATTATCCTTGACGTTGTTTAAACTTAGGATTTTTCTTGTTAATAACATACAAACGGCCATTACGTCTAACGATTTTACATTCTGGCGTACGTTTCTTTAATGATGCTCTTACTTTCATATCTATTTTTATTTATATCTAAATACAATTCTTCCTTTCGATAAGTCGTAAGGAGACATTTCGACTCTCACTCTATCCCCTGGCAAAATTTTAATGTAGTGCATTCTCATTTTACCAGAAATATGTGCGGTAATCTCATGTCCGTTTTCTAATTCTACGCGAAACATTGCATTAGACAATGCTTCAACTATAACTCCATCTTGTTCTATTGCAGATTGCTTTGCCATATTATATAACTTTATCTCCTAAAACATCTTCAATGAATTCAAATGATGACAAGATATCGGCTTCGCCTGCTCTCACTGCAATAGTATGCTCAAAGTGCGCTGCAAATTTTCGATCTCTTGTTCTCACAGTCCATCCGTCATCTTCCATTATCACCTGTCGGTCACCTTGAGTTATCATAGGTTCAATTGCAATGCACAGCCCTTTTTTAAGCAATGTACCATATCCTCTTTTTCCGTAATTCGGAACTTGAGGATCTTCATGCATTTTCTTACCGATGCCATGCCCTACAAATTCCCGTACAACGCCATAAGATTGTGACTCGCAATAATGCTGAATAGCATAGCCAATGTCACCAACTCGTTTACCCTGTACAGCATTTTGAATACCTATGTATAATGCCTCTTTAGTAACCTTCAACAATCTACGGACTTCTTCGTCAACTTCACCCACACAAAACGTGTAAGCAGAGTCACCACAGAAACCATTCATATAAGTACCACAATCTACAGAAACAATATCCCCTTCTCTCAAAACAATGTCTCTCGGAATTCCATGCACCACTTGATCATTGACAGAGGTACAAATTGAACTAGGGAATGGATCTCCATATTGATTCGGAAATCCTTTAAAAGTCGGAACTGCACCATTGTCGCGAATGAATTCTTCTGCGACCTTATCCAGTTCACGAGTGGTAACTCCTGGTTTCACTAATTTGGCAACTTCTGCCAACGTTTTTCCTACAAGCAAGTTACTTTGACGAAGCAACTCTATTTCATCTTCAGTTTTCAGAAAGATCATTTCTACTAAAGAATTAATATGCAGCTACACCGCTACCTGCGGTACGTCCTTTGATACGACCAGACTTAAGCAAGCCATCATAGTGTCTCATCAACAAATGACTCTCTACTTGCTGTAATGTATCAAGTACAACACCTACAAGAATTAACAAAGACGTGCCACCGAAGAATTGAGCAAATTCAGCTTTCACTCCAAATACACCAGCAAATGCAGGCATAATAGCGATCAAAGCCAGAAAGAAAGAACCTGGTAAAGTAATACGAGACATAATGTCATCGATATACTCCGCCGTATGCTTTCCAGGTTTAATACCAGGAATGAAACCATTATTTCTCTTCATATCCTCAGCCATCTGAGTGGGGTTGATTGTGATTGCAGTATAGAAATACGTAAAAAGTATGATCATTACTGCAAAAACAAAATTATACCAGAAACTTGTATGATCAGTAAATGCATGAACAAAACTACTCACATTGTTTGTGTTTGAAAAACCAATGAAAGTAATTGGAATAAACATGATTGCTTGTGCAAAAATGATAGGCATAACTCCGGCAGCATTCACCTTAAGAGGGATGTACTGTCTCGCACCACCATATTGTTTATTCCCTACAATTTTCTTAGCATATTGTACCGGAATTTTCCGTGTACCTTGAACCAGCAAAATTGCAGCTGCAATTACCAATAGCAAGAATACTATTTCAAATAAGAACATGATCAAACCACCGGTTTTATCAGTCATGCGGGAAATCAACTCCTGAAAAAGTGACTGAGGAAGACGAGCGATAATACCAATCAAGATGATAAATGAAATACCATTACCAATACCTTTATCTGTGATTCTTTCACCAAGCCACAAGATAAACATACTTCCAGCAGCCAGAATAACGGTAGAAGTAACCATGAACAGAGTCCAATCTAATGAAGCATTTAAAGAAGGTCCTGCCTGCATTTTAAGATTGAGCAAATAAGAAGGTGCCTGAACTAGCAGAATAGCAATCGTCAAATAACGAGTATACTGGTTCATTTTTCTTCTGCCGCTCTCTCCTTCCCGTTGTAGCTTCTGGAAATATGGCACTGCAATTCCCAATAACTGGATAACGATAGATGCAGAGATATAAGGCATGATCCCCAATGCGAAAATAGACGCATTAGAGAATGCTCCTCCCGAGAACATGTTTAACAAGGCTAAAAGGCCTTCACTTGTTTGTTGGTGCAATTGTGATAGCATTCCGGGGTTGATTCCAGGGAGTACCACATACGACCCAAAACGATAAATCGCGACAAACAATACGGTGATGAGGATCCGTTGTCTCAGATCCTCAATCTTCCATATATTCTTCAATGTTTCAATAGCTTTTCTCATTGAATCAGAGTTTTACTGCATTTCCACCAGCAGCTTCAATAGCAGCAATTGCACTCTTAGAGAATCCATGTGCTTCTACTTCTAGCTTAACTGTTAAGGTTCCGTTACCTAATACTTTTACCAACTGATTTGATGAAACAAATCCTGCTGCAACAAAATCATTAATGCCTACTTTTACCAAGCTCTTTGCCTCGGCAAGTTGCTGGATCGTAGTAAGGTTAATGGCTTTATATTCCACACGATTAATATTCTTGAAACCAAATTTGGGTACACGGCGTTGAAGTGGCATCTGACCACCTTCAAAACCAACTTTCTTAGAGTATCCAGATCTTGATTTAGCTCCTTTATGACCTCTAGTAGAAGTACCACCTAAACCAGAACCGGCACCACGGCCAATTCTTTTTCTAGTCTTAGTAGATCCTTCTGCGGGTTTTAAATTACTTAAGTTCATATTGTAATTCGTTTTATATTCAACAAATAATTACTTAACAATGGTAACCAAGTGTTTAACCTTATCTACCATCCCAAGAATTGAAGGATTACTTTCGTGTTCAACCACACGGTTCAGTTTATGAAGTCCTAGTGCATCAAGAGTTCTCTTTTGATCAGCCGGAGCACCAATTCTACTTTTAATTTGTTTTATCTTTATAGTTGACATATCTCCTCCTTATCCTCTAAATACTTTTTCAACACTAATTCCTCTGTTTTGAGCAACCATTCTTGCATCACGCATTTCACTTAAAGCCAAAATAGTAGCTTTAACTAAGTTATGCGGATTCGAAGAACCTTTTGATTTTGCCAAAACATCAGTAATACCTACACTCTCCAAAACAGCACGCATAGCACCACCGGCTACTACACCGGTACCATGAGATGCAGGTTTGATGAATACTTCAGCACCACCAAATCTTGCTACTTGCTCGTGAGGAACTGTACCTTTTAACACAGGCACCTTTGTTAGATTTTTCTTAGCCGATTCAACACCTTTAGCAATAGCTGCGGTTACCTCACCTGCTTTTCCAAGTCCCCAACCAATGATTCCCTCTTCGTTACCTACAACAACGATTGCAGAGAAACTAAAAGTTCTACCACCTTTGGTTACCTTAGTAACACGATTGATAGCAACTAATCTATCTTTCAGTTCTATATCGTTAGAAATCTTAACTCTGTTATTAATTCCTGCCATAATGATTAAAAATTAAGTCCACCGTTACGAGCAGCATCAGCTACTTCTTTTACTCTCCCATGATACAAGTAACCATTACGGTCAAATACAACAGTTGTTATACCTGCTTCCTGAGCTTTCTTAGCGATCATTTCTCCTACCTTAGTAGCTTGTTCTTTCTTAGCCAACTTCTCAGTCAGATTAAGTGAAGAGGCAGCAGCCAAAGTTTTACCAGAAAGATCGTCGATAATCTGGACGTATATTTGCTTATTACTTCTAAATACACTCATACGCGGACGTTCAGCAGTTCCTGACAGTTTATTGCGTACTCTATATTTGATCTTAATTCGTCTTTCTATTTTTGTTGTCATAATGATATAAATTTTATATAATTTACTTAGCGCCGGCTGATTTACCAGACTTTCTGCGAATTACCTCGCCAACAAACTTAATACCTTTACCCTTATATGGTTCCGGCTTACGGAAAGAACGTATTTTAGAGCAAACTTGACCGATCAATTGCTTGTCACAAGATTCCAAAATAATAAGAGGATTCTTATTTCTTTCAGACTTTGTTTCTACTTTCACTTCGGGAGGTAACTGAATAAAGATATTGTGTGTGTATCCCAATGCTAATTCAATGATGTTTCCTTGATTAGAAGCACGGTAACCAACACCTACTAACTCCAATTCCTTCTTATATCCTTCTGACACGCCCACAACCATGTTGTGAATCAAAGAACGATACAGGCCGTGAAATGCACGTTCCTGTTTCTCATCACTCTGACGGCTCAATACCAATTGTCCGTCTTCAATCGCCACGCTAATCAGTGGATTAACATACTGATTCAACTCTCCCTTGGCACCCTTTACTGTAATTACATTATCATTGAAAGTTACAGTAACACCTGCGGGTATACTAATGGGTAATTTTCCTATTCTTGACATTGCTTATTCCTCCTATTAATATACATAACACAATACTTCACCACCAATCTTCAGTTCAGCAGCTTCTTTGTTTGTCATTACACCCTTGGAAGTAGATATTATAGCAATACCCAAACCATTAATAACACGCGGCATATCTTTGTAACCAGTATATTGACGCATACCGGGTGAAGATATTCTTTCAAGTTTTTTGATTGCGTTAACTTTGTTAACCGAATCATATTTCAAGGCAACTTTAATAGTGCCTTGAGGACCATCTTCTACAAACTTATAATTAAGAATGTAGCCTTTTTCAAAAAGAATCTTAGTGATTTCTTTTTTCAAATTTGAGGCAGGAACTTCTACTACTCTGTGCTTAGCACTAATTGCATTCCTTAACCTAGTCAAATAATCTGCTATTGGATCAGTCATATAAAAAATAATTAAATTAATCAGGCCTACCCTGACAATATTTATAAATAGTTACCAGCTTGCTTTTTTAACACCTGGGATCAAGCCGTTAGATGCCATTTCGCGGAACTGAATTCTTGATACGCCAAACTGACGGATATATCCTTTCGGACGACCAGTCAATTTACAACGATTGTGAAGACGTACTGGAGATGAATTTTTAGGCAATGCCTGTAATCCTTCATAATCACCGTCTTTCTTCAGTTGAGCTCTCTTATCTGCATATTTGGCTACTAATTTAGCACGCTTAACTTCGCGTGCTTTCATTGATTCCTTTGCCATATCAGTCTTTTTTAGCGTTTTTAAAAGGTAAACCGAACTCTTTCAACAAAGCATAACCTTCTTCATCTGTCTCTGCAGAAGTTACAAAGGTAATATTCATTCCGAGAATTCTTGTAATACTATCGATATTAATTTCAGGGAAAATGATTTGTTCCTGAATACCAAGGGTATAGTTACCTTTACCATCAAATTTGCTTTCGATACCTTTGAAGTCACGGATACGAGGCAAAGCAACACGAACTAGCTTTTCCAAGAATTCGTACATTCTTTCGCGACGTAGAGTAACCATTACTCCAATAGGCATTTTTTTACGCAACTTAAAGTTAGCTATATCTTTACGGGAAATTGTAGCTACGGCTTTTTGACCAGTAATAGCTGTCATTTCGTTAATTGCCACTTCAATAATCTTCTTATCGGCTACCGCCATACCTAAACCTTGATTGATAACAATCTTCTTAAGTACGGGTGTTTGCATCTTTGAAGAATACTGGAACTGTGACATCAATGCAGGAGCGATGCGCTCTGCATATTCTTTCTTAAGGCTTGCAGTATTACTCATTGCTTAAATCTCCTCTCCTGATTTTTTAGAATAACGCACTAAAGTTCCTTCAGAACTTTCTTTTCTTCCAACACGCGTCGCTTTACCAGTTTTTGGATCAACCGGATTCAAGTTTGACAAGTGGATAGAAGCTTCTTGCTTCACGATACCACCTTGTGGGTTCTTTGCATTAGGTTTTGTGCTTTTAGATACCATATTGATACCCTCAACTATTGCACGACCATCTTTAACTAGAACCTTTAATACGCGACCAGTTTTACCTTTGTCTTCGCCAGCATTTACGTATACTGTATCGCCTTTTTTAATATGTAATTTGCTCATTACTTAAATCTATTACAAAATTAAAGTACCTCAGGCGCAAGTGACACAACTTTCATGTTCGTAGCACGAAGTTCTCTTGCTACGGGACCGAAAATACGACTACCTCTAATCTCGCCTGCACCGTTCAACAGAACGCAAGCGTTATCATCAAAACGTATATAAGAACCGTCTGGACGACGAATTTCTTTCTTAGTACGTACGATCAAAGCTTTTGACACTGCACCTTTTTTAATATCACTAGAAGGGATGACGCTCTTTACAGAAACGACAATAACATCCCCCACTGAAGCATAACGACGACCTGTACCCCCCAATACACGGATGCACAGAGCTTCTTTCGCTCCACTGTTGTCACATACTGTAAGTCTGGATTCTGCTTGTATCATAATTACTTAGCTCTTTCGATTATTTCTACTAATCTCCATCTTTTGGTTTTGCTCAAAGGACGAGTTTCCATGATGTGTACAGTATCACCGATATTGCACTCATTCTTTTCATCATGAGCATGGTACTTCTTCGTTTTACTAACGAACTTACCATATATAGGGTGCTTTTCTTTGAACTTTGCAGCAACGGTAATGGTCTTATCCATTTTGTTGCTCAGCACAACCCCTGTTCTCTCTTTTCTTAAATTTCTTGCTTCCATCAAGCTAATCATTTATTGTTAAGTTCTCTTTGGCGCAATTCTGTTCTCATACGCGCAATAGTCCTACGTAATTGTTTAATTAACGCAGGATTTTCCAAAGGAGAAATAGAATGGTTGATAACCATTTGGTTGTAATTTACCACTTCTGCCTCTACTCTCTCTACTAAATCATTAGTAGACATCTCTTTTATTTCTGCAATTTTCATAAACATCACGCATTTTGATTTTGAACATCGTAGTCACGTCTAACGATAAATTTCGTTGTGATAGGCAGTTTTTGCGCAGCTAAACGCAAAGCCTCTTTAGCGATTTCGTAAGACACTCCTTCTACTTCAATGATAATTCTTCCTGGCGTAATTGGGGCAACAAATCCTTCCGGATTACCTTTACCCTTACCCATACGTACTTCAGCAGGCTTCTTTGTGATAGGTTTATCAGGGAAAATGCGGATCCAAATTTGTCCTTGACGTTGCATATATCTTGTAACAGCAATACGTGCTGCTTCAATCTGTCTACCCGTAATCCACTTGTATTGCAGAGCCTTAATACCAAAAGAACCAAAAGCAAGCTGATTGCCTCTCTGGGCATTGCCTTTCATGCGGCCCTTTTGTTGTCTTCTGAATTTTGTCTTTTTCGGTTGTAACATAGTTTCCTAAAATTCAAATTCGTTTAGCGATTATTTTTCTTTCTTTTGAAGTTCTTTCCGCCGCCGTTGTTTCCACCATTGTTGTTGTTTCCACGACCGCTGTCTTTGCTTTGAGTAAAGTTCGGAGCCAATTCTCTCTTACCAAACACTTCACCTCTACAAATCCAAACTTTAATACCGAGAAGACCTACCTTCGTCAATGCTTCTGCATGACAATAGTCGATATCTGCTCTAAAAGTATGTAACGGAGTTCTTCCTTCCTTATACATTTCAGAACGAGCCATTTCTGCTCCATTCAAACGTCCTGAAATCTGAATTTTGATACCTTCAGCACCCATACGCATAGTATTTGCGATAGCCATTTTAATGGCGCGGCGATAGGCAATTTTCCCTTCTACCTGGCGAGCGATGTTGTTTGCAACAATAACCGCATCCAGTTCCGGTCTTTTCACTTCAAAGATATTGATTTGAATATCTTTGTCAGTGACCTTTTTCAACTCTTCTTTTAACTTATCAACTTCTTGGCCACCTTTACCGATAATGATACCCGGACGTGCAGTACAAACAGTAATAGTAACGAGTTTCAATGTACGTTCAATTACTATTCTTGATACACTTGCCTTTGCAAGTCTTGCATTAAGATATTTACGGATCTTGCTATCTTCCAGCAAAGAGTCACCGTAATCATTTCCACCATACCAGTTAGAATCCCATCCTCTGATAATTCCTAAACGGTTGCTTATTGGATTAACTTTTTGTCCCATCTACCTTAATTTTGTTCTTCGTTATTACTCTTAGAATCAACGAACAGCGTCACGTGATTTGAACGTTTGCGAATTCTGTAACCTCTACCCTGTGGAGCCGGTCTCATTCTCTTGAGTGAAGCACCACCATCAACAAAAATCTTAGTTACAAACAATTCACCGCTTTCGGCCTTCCGCTCGTTCTTCTGTTCCCAGTTAGCAATTGCAGAGCGCAATAACTTTTCCACTCTTGCAGCAGCTTCTTTTGAAGAAAACTTCAAAACGCCAAGTGCTCTGTTCACTTCCATCCCGCGAATCATGTCTGCCACAAGACGCATTTTACGAGGGGAAGTAGGAACATTTTGCAATTTAGCAAAATACATGGTTTTAAGGGCTTCCTTTCTTTGATCAGCCGATATTTTTTTTCTTGCTCCCATTATATTTATTACTTTATTATTTCAGATAAATCCTGTTATCTTTTCTTATTACCACCGTGTCCTCTGAAAGTACGAGTAGGTGAGAATTCACCCAACTTGTGACCTACCATATTTTCGGTAACATAAACAGGAATAAATTTATTTCCATTGTGAACTGCAACTGTATGGCCTACAAAATCAGGCGAAATCATTGAAGCTCTGGCCCAAGTCTTAACAACAACTTTCTTACCAACTTCATTCATGGCAAGAACTTTCTTCTCAAGCTTTACGTTAATATATGGACCTTTTTTTAATGAACGACTCATAGTTTACTCAATTAATCAGATTACTTTTTTCTTCTCTCAATAATGTACTTAGACGATTGCTTCTTAGGAGCTCTTGTCTTAAGTCCCTTAGCGTACAATCCCTTACGAGATCTAGGATGACCTCCGGAAGCACGTCCTTCACCACCACCCATGGGGTGATCAACAGGGTTCATAACAACACCACGAACACGAGGACGACGACCCTGCCAACGAGAACGACCAGCTTTACCTGAGCATTCCAATGCGTGATCCGAGTTACCTACACTACCGATAGTAGCTTTACATGTGCTAAGTATCTGTCTCACTTCACCTGAAGGCAATTTGATAACACAGTATCTACCTTCTCTTGAAGTCAACTGAGCGAAATTACCTGCTGAACGTACCAAAGCTGCGCCTTGTCCCGGACGTAATTCAATATTATGAATCACAGTACCAACAGGAATATTCTGAAGAGGAAGTGCATTACCAATCTCTGGTGCTGCATTTTCACCTGACATCAAAGTCACACCAACTTGCAATCCATTGGGAGCAATAATATATCTTTTTTCTCCGTCTGCATAAAACAACAAAGCAATACGAGCCGAACGATTCGGATCATATTCAATTGTTTTCACTACTGCTGGAACACCGTCTTTATTTCTCTTGAAATCAACAATTCTAATCACCTTTCTCTGGCCGCCACCAATGTAGCGCATCGTCATCTTACCTTCGCTATTGCGACCGCCTGATGATTTCTTACCATATACAAGAGACTTTTCTGGTACCGATGCAGTAATTTCCTCAAAAGTACCAATAATTTTATGTCTTTGCCCCGGTGTTGTGGGCTTAAATTTACGTACTGCCATTTTTTTTAAATATTGCTATAAAAATCAATAGTATCTCCTTCTTTCAACGTCACCACAGCTTTCTTAAAAGCGTTGGTTCTACCATTGATGATACCTGCTTTCGTATAGCGGCTTTTGTTTTTGCCGGCATACTTCATTGTATTCACATCAACGACCGTAACATTGTAGAGGGCTTCAACTTCACTCTTAATTTCCAACTTATTAGCTTCAGGGCGTACGATAAAGCCAAAGCGATTCAGCTTGTCTGTTATCGCAGTCATCTTCTCTGTCACCAACGGTTTAATAATAATTCCCATTACTTAAGCCTCCTTCTTTAAATTAAGATATTGTCAATAGCCGAAAGAGCGCTCTCAGTAAACACAAGAACTCCAGCATTCAATACTCTATAAGTATTCAATCCAGAGACCGTCTGTACAGTAGCACGCTCAACATTACGAGCCGACAAATATACGTTTTTATTTGCTTCTGGTAAAATCATAAGCAGCTTTTTATCAGAAACTTTAAGATTTTTTGTCATTGCAATAAACTCTTTCGTTTTTGGAGCTTCTAAGTTGAAGTCTTCCACCACGATAATAGCACTGCTTTGAGCCTTATAAGACAAAGCTGACTTACGAGCCAATGTCTTTACTTTTTTATTCAACTTAAAGAAGTAATCTCTTGGCTTGGGACCAAATACGCGTGCACCACCTACAAGTACCGGTGAATTCATATCACCTCTACGAGCACCGCCGCCGCCTTTTTGACGACCAATCTTACGAGTTGAGCCGCTAATTTCACTTCTTTCTTTTGACTTATGTGTTCCTTGACGCTGGTTAGCCATGAACTGTTTTACGTCCAAGTAAATTGCGTGGTCGTTGGGTTCAATTCCAAAGATAGATTCGTTTAACGCAATCTTTCTCCCAGTGTCCTCACCTTTAATGTTATATACGTTAACTTCCATTATTTCTCAATTATTACGATTGAACCTTTGCAACCCGGTACAGAACCCTTAATCAAAAGAAGGTTATGCTCCGCAATTACTTTTAATATCTGCAAGTTTTGAACAGTAACTCTGTCGCCACCCATTTGTCCGCCCATGCGCATGCCCTTGAATACCTTTGCGGGGTAAGAACAAGCACCGATAGAACCTGGCTTACGAAGACGGTTATGTTGACCGTGAGTTGCTTGACCCACACCACCAAAGCCATGTCTTTTAACTACACCTTGGAAACCTTTACCTTTAGAAGTTCCGACAACGTCAACGAATTCTACGCCATCAAACATTTCAACAGTAATGGTATCTCCCAGATTCAATTCACTTTCAAATTCTTTGAACTCGGCCAAGTGTCTCTTGGGTGCTACTCCAGCTCTTTTGAAGTGACCAAGCAACGGTTTAGTTGTGTGTTTTTCCTTTTTATCTTGGAAACCCAACTGAACAGCTGTATAGCCATCTTTCTCTACAGTTTTTACCTGAGTAACAACACAAGGACCTGCTTCGATAACAGTGCATGGTACATTTTTACCCTCGGCACTGAAAACGGATGTCATTCCGATTTTTTTTCCTAATAATCCTGGCATTTCACTAATTTTTTAATAATACTAAACTTTAATTTCTACTTCTACACCACTTGGCAATTCAAGCTTCATCAAAGCATCTACTGTTTTTGCAGTCGAGCTATAGATGTCGATCAGTCTCTTATAAGAAGACAGTTCGAACTGCTCACGCGATTTCTTGTTTACGAAAGTTGAACGATTCACAGTAAAAATACGCTTATGCGTAGGAAGAGGAATCGGTCCGCTAACGATAGCACCCGTAGCCTTTACGGTTCTTACAATCTTCTCAGCTGATTTGTCAACCAAGTTGTGGTCATAAGATTTCAGTTTAATTCTGATTTTCTGACTCATTGTCTTTTGTTAATTAATAAATAGATAATATATAAGATAAAGCGGCAGGCTAAGAGTCATTCGCTAGCCTGCTGCTTTCAATCTTTAAAGTAAATCAGCACGTCCCTTTACTTCATCCAAAACTGCTTTCGCAATTGATGAAGAAACCTGAGCGTGATGAGAGTAAGTCATAGATGATGTTGCACGTCCTGAAGAGATGGTACGCAACGATGTTACATAACCAAACATTTCAGCCAACGGAACCATTGCCTTAACAATACGAGCACCCGAACGACTTGACTCCATACCTTCAACTTGTCCACGACGCTTGTTCAAGTCACCAATCACGTCACCCATGTTTTCCTCCGGAGTAACAACCTCCAGTTTCATTACGGGCTCCATCAATACAGGACCTGCCTTAGCACAAGCACTCTTATAAGCCATTTGAGCACAAATCTCAAACGAAAGCTGATCAGAGTCAACCGGGTGGAATGAACCATCAACCAGCGTTACTTTCAGCGAATCGAGGGGATAACCTGCCAAAACACCATTCTTGATAGCTGCAGTGAAACCTTTTTGAACTGCAGGGATAAATTCCTTAGGAATATTACCACCTTTCACTTCATCAATAAATTGCAAGCCACCTTCTTTGAAAGATTCATCAACAGGACCAACGTTTACGATAATATCAGCAAACTTACCACGTCCACCCGATTGTTTCTTATAAACCTCGCGAAGATTAACAGTCTTAGTAATAGCTTCTTTGTAGTTAACCTGAGGCTTACCTTGGTTACATTCTACTTTAAACTCACGTTTCAGACGGTCAATAATGATATCAAGATGAAGCTCACCCATACCCGAAATAACTGTTTGACCAGTTTGTTCGTCAGATTTCACTGTAAACGTAGGATCCTCTTCAGCAAGCTTAGCCAAACCAATAGAGAGCTTATCCATATCTTTTTGAGTCTTCGGCTCAACTGCAATACCGATAACGGTTTCAGGGAAGTCAATTGACTCAAGAATGATTGGTGCACTCTCATCGCAAAGAGTATCGCCTGTATGAATATCTTTAAAACCTACACCAGCACCGATATCACCAGCACCAATTACCTCAACAGGATTCTGCTTATTTGAATGCATCTGGAACAAGCGAGATACACGCTCTTTCTTTCCAGAACGAGAGTTATAAATATAAGAACCTGCTTCAATCTTACCTGAGTAAACACGGAAGAAAGTCAAACGACCCACATAAGGGTCAGTAGCGATCTTAAACGCCAATGCAGAAGTCTTTTCCTCTTCGCTAGGTTTACGATCTTCTTCAGCTCCGGTATCAGGGTTTGTACCGATAACGTTTTCCGTATCCAAAGGCGAAGGCAACAATGCACAAACATAGTCTAGCAAAGTTTGCACACCCTTGTTCTTAAACGAAGAACCACACAACATGGGTACAATAGCCATTTGAACTGTAGCAGCGCGAAGAGCTCTCATGATTTCCTCTTCAGTGATAGTAGAAGGATCATCAAAGAATTTCTCCATCAACGAGTCATCAAAATCAGCTACTTTTTCAAGCAGATTATCTCTCCACTCTTGTGCTTCATCCATCAAGTTAGCAGGAATTTCTTCCACATCGTATGCAGCACCCATTGTTTCATCATGCCACAAAATGGCCTTCATCTGAATCAGGTCAACTACACCTTTGAAAGTTTCTTCAGCTCCAATAGGAATAACTACAGGACAAGGATTTGCACCCAAAACAGTCTTCATTTGGCTAACAACATCGAAGAAATTAGCACCAGAACGGTCCATTTTGTTTACGTATGCAATACGTGGTACGTTGTATTTATCAGCTTGACGCCACACAGTCTCAGACTGAGGCTCAACGCCACCCACTGCACAATAAGCAGCAACGGCACCGTCAAGAACACGCAAAGAACGTTCTACTTCAGCAGTGAAGTCAACGTGTCCCGGAGTATCAATCAAGTTAATCTTGTAAGTTTCATCAGCATACTTCCATCTGGTAGTTGTAGCAGCAGAAGTGATCGTAATACCACGTTCCTGCTCCTGCGCCATCCAGTCCATTGTTGCAGCACCATCGTGTACCTCACCAATCTTGTGAGTCAATCCGGTATAGAACAAAATACGTTCAGAAGTAGTTGTTTTTCCGGCATCAATGTGGGCCATGATACCGATATTGCGGGTCAAATGTAAATCTTGTTTAGCCATTTTATTCTTTTACTTTAAGTTTTTAATCTAATAGGTTAGTCTTAACTGTATTAGAATCTAAAATGAGCAAATGCACGGTTAGCTTCTGCCATTCTATGCATATCTTCTTTACGTTTGAAAGAACCGCCTTGTTCGTTATAAGCATCAAGGATCTCTGCAGCAAGTTTATCAGCCATCGACTTTCCACCTCTCTTGCGAGCATACAAAATCAAGTTCTTCATTGATACAGACTCTTTGCGATCCGGACGGATTTCAGTAGGCACCTGAAAAGTAGCTCCACCTACACGGCGAGACTTTACTTCTACTTGCGGAGTAATGTTATCCAAAGCTTTTTTCCAGATCTCCAATGATGACTTCTCTTCGTTAGGAAGTTTAGCCTTTACTGTCTCCAAAGCGGCATAAAAGATCTCATAAGAAGTATTCTTTTTACCATCGTACATCAAGTGGTTTACAAATTTAGAAACCTTTTGATCATTAAATACGGGATCCGGAAGGATAACACGTTTTTTTGGTTTTGCTTTTCTCATTTGTTTGAAAAATAATGTTTTTTGTTTCTGGGTTGCATTTTGTCTACTTCAACTCTCCCTCCGGAGTGTTTACTCAACCTTTAAGCTTTTCCAACAAACTAAAACGAATTAGTTACTTAAAATTCGGCTTATCGCCAGTTCTTACTTTTTCTTTCCTTTTACCGGTGCAGCTGCTTGACCTGGCTTCGGACGCTTAGCTCCGTACTTAGAACGTCTTTGAGTACGACCTGCTACGCCTGCAGTATCAAGAGTTCCACGAACGATATGGTAGCGAACACCTGGAAGGTCTTTCACACGACCACCACGTACAAGTACGATTGAGTGCTCTTGCAAGTTGTGACCTTCTCCAGGGATGTAAGAGTTTACTTCCTTTTGGTTAGTCAAACGCACACGAGCTACTTTACGCATTGCTGAGTTAGGTTTCTTAGGAGTGGTTGTATACACTCTTACACAAACGCCACGTCTTTGAGGACATGAATCCAAGGCGGGAGATTTGCTCTTCTCCACCAGTACCTCGCGCCCTTTTCTTACTAATTGCTGAATTGTAGGCATTTCAATTGTTTTTAATTTATATTATTGTTATATTAATTTCGTAACTATACATTTTGGGCTGCAAAAATACGAATAATATTTGAATAATCAATGCACTACCTCTTTTTTTTGATTTTTAAGTCTTTCTTTGTTACCATATTCAACTAGCCCAAAGTATCAGTTTTAAAAATTAAAAACGTATAAGAATACCCTCCCGAAACATTCTTGGCACAAATATGAGAGGTACCAATAAACATGCGAAATTCGGCTTTATCAGGCTTCTCCCTGTGCAGTCATTGTTACCATAGGCTGATCCTCCAAAAGGCGCACCGGTCCAAATACACGTTCATATTTGATGATATTTTCCTCCAAAGCTCGCAACAGTCTCTTGGCATGTTCCGGAGCCAAAATGACACGAGACTGTACATTGGCCTTAGGCATTCCCGGCATTACTTTAATAAAATCAAGTATAAATTCTGAGCTCGAATGAGTTATTATAGCCAAGTTAGCATAAGTACCCTGAGCGACTTCTTCTTTCAATTCTATCTGCAGTTGAGCATCGATGTTCTGATTTTCCATTTTATAATAAATTTAATAATAAAAAGATATAATAAACAAATGATACAAAGATATTGATTTAGATTTGTCTTAGCAATCAGATGATATAAAAAGAGTGACTTTTATCCGTATGGGTAGAAAACGATATTTCCCAAAAGACAGATACTAAGCACTACGAAAAAGCGGCTGAACTTTAAAGTCCAGCCGCTTTCCTAAATATAATCAATAAAGATGTATTATTCTACCTCATTGTAGTCAAGTACGGTCTTCTTGTTCGCCAAGATTCTATCATACTCTTCTTTTGACCCAACGATGATCTTTTCGTATTCGCGCTGACCTGTACCTGCAGGAATCAAGTGACCGCAAATTACGTTTTCTTTCATACCTTCGAGACGATCGACTTTACCATTGATTGCAGCCTCATTAAGTACCTTGGTTGTTTCCTGGAAGGAAGCAGCCGACATGAAGCTTGAAGTTTGCAGAGCTGCACGTGTAATACCTTGCAGAATCTGAGTTGAAGTTGCCGCAATAGCATCACGCACCTCAACAGGTTTCAAGTCACGACGCTTGAGCATACTATTCTCATCGCGCAGTCTACGAGCTGTAACAATCTGTCCGGGTTGCAAGTTAGGAGAGTCTCCGGCATCCACCACGACTTTCTTACCCCAGATGCGATCATTCTCATCCATGAAGTCAAGTTTATCCACTACTTGTTGTTCCAAGAAGCGAGTATCACCCGGTTCATCAATAGTTACCTTACGCATCATCTGACGCACAATGATTTCGAAATGCTTATCGTTAATCTTCACACCCTGTAAGCGATATACATCCTGAACTTCATTCACGATATATTCCTGTACAGCCGTAGGACCTTTAATCGCCAAAATATCAGCAGGTGTCGTAGCACCATCCGATAAAGGAGTACCTGCACGGACATAATCATTCTCTTGCACCAGGATCTGCTTAGATAATGCAACAAGGTATTTCTTCACCTCACCGGTTTTAGACGTAACGACAATCTCACGATTACCACGCTTGATCTTGCCCATTGTAACCTCACCGTCAATTTCCGATACAACAGCCGGATTAGAAGGATTACGAGCTTCGAACAGCTCAGTAACACGAGGAAGACCACCGGTGATATCACCTGCTTTACCAACAGCACGTGGAATCTTCACAATAACCTCACCGGCTTTCACCTTCTGGCCATTATCAATTACAACGTGTCCGCCTACCGGCAAGTTATAGGTACGAATTAAGCCGCCATCTTCAGCAAGAATATGCAGGGCAGGCAATTTCGTTTTATCTTTTGATTCAATAATGATGATTTCACGAAGTCCGGTCGTTTCATCCGATTCAACTTTGTAAGTTACATTTTCAATGACACCTTCAAACTCGATCTTACCTGTAGCCTCCGTTATAATAACAGCATTAAATGGATCCCATTTAGCAATTAGTTTTCCTTTCTCAACAACTTCACCATCGGATACATATAATGTAGAACCATAAGGCACATTGTGAGTTGAAAGAACAATTCCTGTATTCACATCGACAAAGCGTACTTCGGCCAAACGACCTACTACAACTTTGGCAGATTCTCCTGTTTCGTCGACGATATCAACTGTACGAAGTTCCTCAAATTCCAGTCGTGCATTGTTCTTGGCATGAATACTTGCATTGGCTGCAATATTAGCAGCCGTACCACCGGCATGGAAGGTACGCAGTGTCAACTGTGTTCCTGGCTCACCAATAGACTGAGCAGCGATCACACCAACGGCTTCACCTCTTTGAACCATGTGGTTTGTAGCCAAATTACGTCCGTAACATTTTGCACAAACACCTTTCTTTGATTCACAGGTCAATACCGAACGAATTTCAACGCTCTCAATTGGAGAGTCAGTGATCTTCTTAGCAATGTCTTCCGTGATTTCATTACCACCCGAAACCAGCAATTCGCCCGTTTGGGGATGAATAATATCATGTACCGATACACGTCCTAAGATACGCTCGTATAAAGTAGCAATAATCTCATCATTGTTCTTTAAATCCGTACATACCAAACCACGCAATGTACCACAGTCCTCTTCATTAATGATCACATCGTGTGAAACATCGACAAGACGACGCGTCAAATATCCGGCATCGGCAGTCTTCAATGCTGTATCCGCCAAACCTTTACGGGCACCGTGAGTAGAGATAAAGTACTCTAACACCGAAAGACCCTCCTTAAAGTTTGACAAGATAGGATTCTCAATAATCTGTCCGCCCTCTGCACCTGCTTTCTGAGGCTTGGCCATCAAACCACGCATACCAGACAGCTGACGAATTTGTTCCTTAGAACCACGAGCACCCGAATCAAGCATCATATATACAGAGTTAAACCCTTGATCGTCTGTCGAGATAGTCTTCATTAGAATATTAGACAGCTCAGAGTTTACGTGCGTCCAGATATCAATAACCTGGTTATAACGTTCATTATTGGTAATGAAACCCATGTTATAGTTACTGATAACCTGCTCAACCTCGTCATAACCTCTTTGTACAAGAGCTTCTTTCTCTTTGGGGATAATAATATCACCTAAGTTGAACGACAACCCGCCTTCGAATGCAGTTTTGTATCCAAGGTTTTTGATTCCATCAAGGAAGTCGGCTGTTTTAGCAACACCACACACCTTGATAACATCACTAATAATATCACGAAGTGATTTCTTTGAGATGACCGTGTTGATATAACCTGCTTCAGGAGGAACAATCTCATTTACGATCACGCGTCCCACAGAGGTTTCACGCATCACGTCCACAATATTACCCTCTTCATCCAAGTCCTTCACAATCACTTTCACCGGAGCGTGAATATCCACTTTGCCTTCATTATAGGCAATCATAGCTTCTTCGGGGCCGTAGAAAGTCAATCCTTCGCCCTTAGCACCTTTACGCAGCTTGGTTATGTAATACAATCCAAGCACCATATCCTGTGAAGGAACAGTGATGGGCGCTCCATTAGCGGGATTCAATATATTATGAGAAGCCAGCATCAACATCTGCGCTTCAAGAACAGCTTCATTACTCAAAGGCAAGTGAACAGCCATCTGGTCACCGTCAAAGTCGGCATTGAAAGCCGTACATGCGAGTGGGTGCAATTGAATAGCTTTACCTTCGATCATTTTGGGTTGGAAAGCCTGAATACCTAAACGGTGAAGCGTCGGTGCACGGTTAAGCAACACCGGATGTCCCTTCATTACGTGTTCAAGAATATCCCAAATAACGGGTTCTTTGCGATCAACGATTTTCTTTGCCGATTTTACCGTTTTTACAATACCGCGTTCGATCAACTTACGGATAATAAATGGCTTGTACAGCTCAGCCGCCATCAATTTAGGAATACCGCATTCGTGCATGCGCAATTCCGGTCCTACAACAATTACCGAACGAGCCGAATAATCGACACGCTTTCCAAGTAAGTTCTGACGGAAACGTCCTTGCTTACCTTTCAAGCTATCAGACAATGATTTCAAGGGGCGATTGGCATCAGTCTTAACTGCACTTGACTTACGTGAGTTATCAAACAATGAATCGACAGATTCCTGAAGCATACGTTTTTCATTACGCAGAATTACTTCGGGAGCCTTAATTTCAATGAGTCTCTTCAAACGGTTGTTACGAATAATCACACGACGGTAAAGGTCATTCAAGTCAGAGGTAGCAAAACGACCACCATCCAACGGAACCAACGGACGTAGTTCAGGCGGAATAACCGGTACAATACGTACAATCATCCATTCAGGCTTGTTGCGACCGCGCGATGCACGGAACGATTCCACTACCTGCAGACGTTTTAGGGCTTCATTTTTACGTTGCTGTGAGGCATCATTTCCTGCACGGTGACGCAAAGTATATGAAAGTGCATCCAAATCCAAACGCGACAACAAGTCGTATATGGCTTCGGCACCCATCTTAGCAATAAACTTATTCGGATCGGTATCATCCAACAGTTGATTCTCGCGTGGAAGCGTATCCAGAATATCGAGATACTCCTCTTCAGAGAGTAAATCGAATTCGGCTACACCATCTTCGGCCTTTACACCAGGCTGAATCACCACGTAGCGTTCATAATAAATAATAGAATCAAGCTTCTTGGTAGGCAAACCTAACAGATAACCTATTTTATTAGGAAGCGAACGGAAATACCAGATGTGAGCCACAGGCACAACAAGCTGAATATGTCCCATACGTTCGCGACGTACCTTCTTTTCAGTAACCTCTACACCGCAACGGTCGCAGACGATACCTTTATAACGGATACGTTTATATTTACCGCAATGGCATTCATAATCCTTGATGGGACCAAAAATACGCTCACAGAACAAACCGTCGCGCTCAGGTTTGTAGGTACGGTAATTGATAGTTTCAGGCTTCAATACTTCACCACTCGAATTCTCAAGGATTTCCTCCGGAGAAGCCAAACCGATTGAGATTTTCGAGAAATTACTCTTCGTTTTATTTTCTTTTCTAAAAGCCATACTTTTGTATAATTGAAAATTGAAAATTGAAAATTACAAATCAAAACCGAAGATTGAGAACTGAAAATCAGAAATATCTCATTCCTGCTTTTCAGTTCTCAACACTCAATTTTATAATTATTCCAGGTTGATACTCAATCCCAAGCCTCTCAATTCGTGCAACAACACGTTTAGAGATTCCGGAATACCAGGAGCTGGCATCGGTTCGCCCTTCACGATAGCTTCGTAAGCTTTCGAGCGACCCACTACGTCATCCGACTTAATTGTCAGAATCTCCTGAAGAATATGAGAAGCACCAAAACCTTCCAGTGCCCAAACCTCCATCTCTCCAAAACGCTGACCACCAAACTGGGCTTTACCACCCAATGGCTGTTGAGTAATCAATGAGTATGGTCCGATAGAACGTGCATGCATTTTATCCTCAACCATGTGGCCAAGTTTAAGCATATAAGTAACACCTACGGTTGCCGGTTGGTCGAATTGCTCACCTGTACCTCCATCACAAAGGTAAGTCTTACAATAGCGAGGCAAACCTGCTTTGTCGGTCCACTCAGATAAGTCGTCCAATGTGGCACCATCAAAAATCGGTGTAGCAAATTTCACACCAAGTGTTTTACCTGCACGTCCAAGAACAGCTTCGAAAATCTGTCCGATATTCATACGCGAGGGTACACCCAGCGGATTCAGCACAATATCAACCGGTGTTCCATCTTCAAGGAACGGCATATCTTCTGCACGGACAACACGAGATACAATACCCTTATTACCGTGGCGACCTGCCATCTTATCTCCAACACCAATCTTACGTTTCTTAGCGATATATACTTTAGCCATCTGAATGATACCGGAAGGAAGTTCATCACCAATGGTGATAGCAAACTTCTTACGTTTCAATTCAGCATCAAGCTCTTTGTATTTCTTGATAAAGTTCAGTACCAAATCACGAATCATCGTATTTGTACGATCGTCATTTGTCCAATTACTTAGCTGAATAGAGGTGAAATCAAGTGTATCAAAGTCAGAAACACTGAATCTGGCTCCCTTGGCAATCACATCGGCTCCTAAATAGTCTTTCACTCCTTGCGAAGTTTTGCCTTCGGTCAAAGTCATTAACTTTTTAACCAGAATTGTCTTAAGATCAGCTATCTTATTTTCAAATTCATCATCAATCTTCGGAAGCAAAGCTTTGTCGGCCAATTTTGAGCTACGGTTCTTGATTACACGTGAAAATAATTTCTTATCGATGATCACACCCTTCAATGATGGAGAAGCTTTCAACGAAGCATCTTTTACATCACCTGCTTTGTCACCAAAGATTGCACGTAGCAATTTTTCTTCCGGTGATGGATCTGATTCACCTTTAGGAGTAATCTTACCGATCAGGATATCACCCGGTTCGATACGTGCTCCAATACGAACGATACCATTCTCATCAAGGTCACGGGTTGCCTCTTCGCTTACGTTTGGAATATCAGAAGTCAACTCTTCCATACCACGCTTGGTTTCACGAACCTCAAGCGAATACTCTTCCACATGGATTGAGGTTAGCAAGTCCTCACGAACCACTCGTTCGTTCAGTACGATAGCATCCTCATAGTTGTAACCTTTCCAAGGCATGTAAGCAACAAGCAGGTTCTTACCCAGTGCCAATTCTCCCTTTTCGGTAGAATAACCCTCAGTCAAGATATCTCCTTTCGTCACACGCTGACCCTTTTCACAAGTAGGACGAAGGTCAATCGTCATGTTCTGGTTAGTCTTACGGAACTTCGGTATATTATATTCTTTAACGGCCGATTCGAAGCTTACAAACTCTTCGTCTTCGCTACGGTCGTATAAAATACGGATAGTAGTTGCATCCACAAATTCAATTACACCGTCGCCTTCGGCAGCTATCTGAGTACGTGAGTCGCGAACCAATTGGCGCTCGATACCTGTACCCACAATAGGCGCTTCGCTTCTCAGCAGAGGAACAGCCTGGCGCATCATGTTCGATCCCATCAACGCACGGTTAGCATCGTCATGCTCCAAGAAAGGAATCAAAGAAGCAGCGATCGAAGCAATTTGCTGAGGAGCCACATCCATTAATTCTACTTCAGCCGGTTCTACCACTGGATAGTCGGCATCCTGACGTGCTTTTACTTTATTACGAATAAAAGTACCATCGTCATTTAATGGAGCATTACCTTGTGCAATGATTTTCGCCTCTTCTTCTTCGGCTGTCAGGTAAATCAAACCGTTATCCGACAAATCAACTTGAGCTTCACTTACCTTGCGGTAGGGAGTCTCGATAAATCCTAATTCGTTGATTTTAGCAAACACACACAAAGAAGAGATCAAACCGATGTTAGGTCCTTCAGGCGTTTCAATCGGACAAAGACGACCATAGTGCGTGTAGTGAACGTCACGAACCTCAAAGCCGGCACGTTCACGAGAAAGACCACCGGGTCCGAGGGCAGACATTCTACGCTTATGCGTAATCTCGGCCAGCGGATTCGTTTGATCCATGAATTGTGATAGAGCATTTGTTCCGAAGAAAGAATTAATGACCGAAGAAATTGTCTTCGCATTAATCAAATCAATCGGAGTAAAGACTTCATTATCGCGAACATTCATACGCTCACGAATAGTACGCGACATACGAGCCAAACCAACAGCAAACTGATTAGATAGCTGTTCGCCGACTGTACGCACACGACGGTTACTTAAGTGGTCAATATCATCTACATCGGCTTTCGAGTTAATCAACTCGATCAGGTATTTGATGATCTCAATGATATCTTCTTTTGTTAAAACACGTACGCCCATATCGGTTGTAAGGTTCAACTTTTTATTGATACGATAACGGCCTACATTACCTAAGTCGTATCTTTTTTCAGAGAAGAACAGGTTATTGATAACCTCACGAGCACTGGCATCATCGGCCGGATCAGCATTACGCAGCTGACGGTAGATGTAGAGAACAGCTTCTTTCTCTGAGTTACTCGGGTCTTTCTGAAGTGTATTATATATGATCGAATAGTCAGACTGGTTCGGTTCATTTTTATGAATCAGAATATTCTGAACACCCGATTCGATAATTTCATTGATATGCTCTTCTTCGATGACAGTCTCACGGTCAATAATGACCTCATTACGCTCGATAGAAACCACCTCACCGGTGTCTTCATCAACAAAATCTTCAATCCAGGTTTTCAGGACACGGGCAGCCAATTTCCGACCGACTACTTTCTTAAGATTGGTCTTATTAACCTTCACATCTTCTGCAAGGTTAAATATCTCAAGGATGTCTTTATCGTTCTCAAAGCCGATGGCTCTAAGCAACGTAGTTACAGGCAATTTCTTCTTACGGTCAATGTATGCGTACATCACGTTATTGATGTCGGTAGCAAACTCGATCCACGATCCCTTAAATGGGATAATACGTGCCGAGTATAATTTGGTACCATTTGCATGAACACTTTGCCCAAAGAATACACCTGGAGAACGATGAAGTTGAGATACAACTACACGCTCGGCTCCATTGATGACAAAAGTGGCTTTTTCTGTCATGTAAGGAATCGGACCCAAGAATACATCCTGAATTACCGTATCAAAATCCTCGTGATCGGGATCGGTACAGTACAATTTGAGTTTGGCTTTCAATGGGACACTATAAGTAAGCCCACGCTCTATACAATCGTCGATGGTATAACGCGGCGGATCAATATAATAGTCCAAAAACTCAAGAACAAAATTGTTTCTTGTGTCAGCAATAGGGAAGTTTTCAGCAAACACTTTATACAATCCCTCGTTCTTACGCTTTTCGGGCGGCGTGTCTAATTGTAGAAAGTCTTGGAATGACTTCAATTGTACTTCCAGAAAATCCGGATATTCCAGCGGATTCTTAGTCGAAGCAAAATTAACTCTTTGATTTACAGTATTTGAAGACATCTGTCAATGAATTTGAAGAACTTAATTTTAAATATATACACAAAAAGGTTAAGAATCCTCTTGCGAAGGATTCTTAACCGAATCACCTGATTACCAGGCTAATGTTATTTAAGCTCAACTTCAGCTCCAGCTTCTTCCAATGTTTTCTTCAATGATTCTGCTTCGTCTTTAGCCAAACCTTCTTTTACTACGCTAGGTGCACCGTCTACCATGTCCTTAGCTTCTTTCAAACCAAGACCACAAGCTTCTTTCACGGCTTTAACAACCTGAAGTTTAGCAGCGCCAGCGCTCTTCAATACTACGTCGAAAGAAGATTTCTCTTCAGCAGCAGCAGCTGCAGGGCCAGCAGCAGCTACAGCTACAGCTGCAGCAGCAGGTTCAATACCATATTCGTCTTTAAGGATAGTTGCAAGTTCATTAACTTCTTTTACTGTCAAGTTAACTAATTGTTCTGCAAAAGCTTTCAAATCTGCCATTTTTGTATGATTTTAATGTTTAATTTACTAATAAATAAGTGTTATAATTATCTTTCACCCAGAGTTTTGAGTACTCCGTGAAGGGTGTTTCCACCTGATTGAAGAGCTGAAATAACGTTCTTGGCGGGTGATTGCAACAAAGCAATAACGTCGGCAATAACTTCATTTTTACTCTTGATAGCTACAAGGGCATCCAATTGGTCTGCACCAACATAGAAACTTTCTTCTGCATATGCAGCTTTCAGTCCCGGAATACCATCCTTCGCTTTATCTTTGATCAGTTTAGCAGGTGCGTTAGCAACGTTGCTGAACATAACGGCAGTGGTGCCTTTCAAAGATCCGTAAATAGGAGAATAGTCGTTTTCAAGGGTTTCCAAAGCCTTGTGAAGCAGAGAGTTTTTCACTACCATCAATTTGATGTCAGCTTTATAACATTCTCTTCTCAAGTCGCTGGTTTTAGCAGCGTTCATCGCTGTTGTATCAACCAAGTAGAAATGACTGTATTCCTGTACTGTAGCAGCAAGCTGCCCAATAATCGTATTTTTATCTTCCTTTCTCATTGTTACTCCGTTTTATTAGATTTCCTCTATTGTTTTCGGGTCAATTTTGACACCTGCACTCATCGTGCTGGAAAGATAAATACTCTTAATATATGCACCCTTAGCCGCAGTCGGTTTCAGTTTATTCAAAGTAGCCATAAACTCTTTCGCATTGTCGCGAATCTGGTCTACAGTGAATGATACTTTACCAATTGAAGTATGAACAATACCGCTCTTATCAACCTTAAAGTCGATCTTGCCTTGTTTAACTTCTCTTACAGCTTTAGCAACATCCATAGTCACAGTACCACTCTTCGGGTTAGGCATCAATCCGCGAGGACCGAGCACACGTCCGAGTGCACCAATTTTACCCATAATAGATGGCATAGTGATAATTACATCAATATCAGTCCATCCACCTTTGATCTTGTCGATATATTCGTCCAGACCTACATAATCAGCACCAGCTTCTTTTGCAGCAGCTTCAGCATCCGGTGTACACAATACCAATACACGTACTTCTTTACCAGTTCCATGAGGAAGTGATACAACACCTCTCACCATTTGGTTCGCCTTACGTGGATCAACACCTAAACGTACATCAATATCTAATGAAGCATCAAACTTAGTAAAGGTGATTTCCTTTACCAAAGATGCAGCCTCTTTCAGTGAGTATGCTTTCCCTGCTTCAATTTTCTCTGCAGCTAACTTTTGATTTTTTGTCAGTTTACCCATTACAATTGAAGTTTATTAATTATTAACCGGGAACTCCCCTTTTACAGCGATACCCATACTTCTAGCCGTACCTGCAACCATTGTCATGGCAGCTTCCACAGTAAAACAGTTCAAGTCAACCATTTTGTCCTGAGCAATCGTACGAATTTGTTCCCAAGATAACTCGGCAACCTTCTTACGGTTAGGCTCAGCAGAACCACTCTTTACCTTAGCTACCTCAAGCAATTGGATAGCAACGGGAGGAGTCTTGATTACAAAATCGAAAGACTTATCTGCGTAGTAAGTAATGATAACAGGCAAAATCTTACCTGCTTTGTCCTGGGTTCTGGCGTTGAATTGTTTGCAAAACTCCATGATATTAATTCCCTTCGAACCCAAAGCAGGTCCAACGGGAGGTGATGGGTTTGCCGCGCCTCCTTTAATCTGTAATTTGATTAGTCCAGCAACTTCTTTAGCCATTGTTATAAAAATTTATATATAAAAATTAATGAAGAACACCACAGCGTAACACCTGTACTATTCTTTTTCCACTTGCATAAAGCCTAATTCAAGCGGCGTTTTGCGCCCGAATATCTTCACCATGACCTTCAGTTTCTTTTTTTCATTATTCACTTCTTCAATGAGACCACTGAATCCGCTAAAAGGTCCAAAAGTAACTTTGACAGTCTCGCCTACAATATATGGAGTCGACATATCTTCGCCACCACCTTCTTGTAGTTCATCAACTGACCCAAGTATCCGATTCACTTCTGATTGTCTAAGAGGCACCGGTTTATCGGAGCCACCTAAAAACCCAATCACATTTGGAGTATTTCTCAAATGATGAGACACCTCACCAACAAGAGCAGCCTCCACCAAAACGTAACCAGGAAGATAACTTCTCTCCTTCACAACTTTTTTTCCGTTGCGAACCTGATATACTTTTTCGGTTGGAATCAATACCTGAGACACATATTCACCAAGGTCGCTGTTTTTTATATCAGCTTCAAGATATTCTCTAACCTTAGCTTCTTTTCCGCTAATAGCACGCAGAACGTACCATTTTTTTTCAATCTCAGACATTTAAAATCCTCTTGTTTAATGTGGGTAAATAAATTCCATTAGGTGTTGGAAACAGAAGTCCATCGCAAACACCACCAATGCAATAAGCAGGGAAGCATATAAAACAACTACTGCACTGTTGGTTAGTTCAGCATACGTAGGCCACGATACTTTATGAACAAGTTCGTCGTAAGATTCCTTAAAATAAGCTACTACTTTTTTCATTTCAAAAATATTAGCACGGGAGGAGAGGCTCGAACTCCCGACACCCGGTTTTGGAGACCGGTGCTCTACCAACTGAGCTACTCCCGTGGATATAATCAGTTCCCGATGAAAGGTCATCGGGAACTGACTTTACTATTGGTATATCTTACAGAATTTCTGTGATTTGACCAGCACCTACTGTACGTCCACCTTCGCGGATAGCGAAACGAAGACCTACGTTCAATGCTACTGGGTAAATCAATTCTACTGTGATTGTTACGTTATCACCAGGCATTACCATCTCAGTTCCTTCAGGAAGTGTGATCTCACCTGTACAGTCCATCGTACGCAAGTAGAATTGAGGACGATATTTGTTGTGGAATGGAGTGTGACGTCCACCTTCTTCTTTCTTCAAGATATAAACCTCAGCCTTGAAAGTAGTGTGAGGTTTGATCTGACCTGGGTGGCAAAGTACCATACCACGTTTGATATCTTCCTTAGCAACACCACGAAGCAACAGACCAACGTTGTCACCAGCTTCACCTGTATCAAGAAGTTTGCGGAACATTTCAACGCCAGTTACAACTGACTTCTTATCTTCACCCAAACCAAGGATTTGAACTTCTTCACCTACCTTGATGATACCAGCTTCGATACGACCTGTAGCTACAGTACCACGACCTGTGATTGAGAATACATCCTCAACAGGCATCAAGAAAGGTTTATCAACATCACGGGGAGGAAGTGGAATCCAAGTATCAACAGCTTCCATAAGCTCCATGATCTTATCTTCCCATTTCTCTACGCCATTCAAGCCACCAAGAGCAGAACCCTGGATGATAGGAGTATTGTCACCGTCGAAATCATAGAATGAAAGAAGCTCTCTCATCTCCATTTCAACAAGTTCCAACATTTCTTCATCTTCAACCATGTCACACTTGTTCATGAAAACAACCAACTTAGGTACGTTTACCTGACGAGCCAACAGGATGTGTTCGCGAGTCTGAGGCATAGGACCATCTGTAGCAGCAACTACAATGATAGCACCATCCATCTGAGCAGCACCAGTTACCATGTTCTTAACGTAGTCGGCGTGACCCGGACAGTCTACGTGTGCATAGTGACGGTTAGCTGTCTGATACTCAACGTGTGAAGTATTGATAGTAATACCTCTCTCCTTTTCTTCAGGAGCGTTGTCGATTGAGTCGAAAGAACGCATTTCTGAAAGACCCTTTTTCGCCAATACCGTAGTGATAGCAGCAGTCAAAGTTGTCTTACCGTGGTCTACGTGACCAATTGTTCCAATGTTTACGTGCGGTTTGTCACGATTGAATTTCTCTTTAGCCATAGCTTTACTTGTTATTTATTATTTGATTAATAATCAGCATTTACACTTTCGTATGAGCTGTTACCGGGACTTGAACCCGGGACCTCTTCCTTACCAAGGAAGTGCTCTACCACTGAGCTATAACAGCGAGAGAAAAAAGAGCGGAAGACGGGGCTCAAACCCGCGACCCTCAGCTTGGAAGGCTAATGCTCTATCAACTGAGCTACTTCCGCAATCTCGCCAAAGCTTTTTACGCTATTACTCTTTTTCTTTGTGGGCAAAGAAGGATTCGAACCTCCGAAGTCGAAAGACAACTGAGTTACAGTCAGTCCCATTTGGCCACTCTGGAATTTGCCCCCATATTTGATCAACATTCGCAGGTTGGTTACAACCAACGAACATCTCTCTTTCTTTTACATTTCGAACTTAAACAACCAAGAAACCTTAGTCTATTTAAATTCGCTTTGAGCCTCTTGTCGGATTCGAACCAACGACCCCGAGATTACAAATCACGTGCTCTGGCCAGCTGAGCTAAAGAGGCGGTTTTCTAAAAAAATGCAACCGCAACGTCCTAATGCGAGCGAAACGGCTGCAAATTTAGTGATTTATTTCTTTCCCGCAAAACTTTTGCGAACTTTTTATTTAATACGTTGTTTTTCCTTATGTTTAACCAGTTGTTTTTCGAGAGCTTCGACGCTTTCGTCCACTGCTTGCTCAAAAGAATCGCAAATCTTATTGGCATAAAACTCGCCATTCGGAATAAGCACTTTTACTCCAGCTTCTTTATTCTCCGCTGTTTCTGGTTTTACAACCTTTAATGACACCTCTACTTTCTGTATATCTTCGTAATACTTTTCTAACTTAGACACTTTCTTTTGAATGAAAGCTTGCAATTGTTCTGTTGCATCAAAGTGAATTGATTGAATTCTAAGATCCATACTTACCTCCTTTTTTAAGCCCTCGGATGGGCTTGTTTATATACTTTTTTAAGTTCTTCAAAAGTAGTATGCGTGTAGATCTCCGTAGTCGCAAGACTCGTATGACCGAGAAGCTCTTTAACCGCCCCAAGTGTTGCTTCATTATTCAGCATCGTTGTGGCGAATGTGTGCCGGAGCACATGAGGACTTCTTTTTTTCAACGTCACTACCTTTGACAGGTTTCGTTTCACCAAATTATAGATTTGCGTGGGCTGAAATCGACCACCGCTTTCTCTTACGAAAAATGCATCCGACCGATCAGGAACCACCTCGTTTCTTACGTTAATATATTCGCGCATTCTAACCCCAAGCTCTTCACCAAAAGGTATCAAACGTTGCTTATTTCTTTTCCCTGTCACTTTAAGCAGAGATGCCGAGAAATCTATATCTTTATCATCAAGCCCGATCAACTCCGAACGCCGCATGCCGGTGGCATAAAACATCTCGATAATCAAACGATCCCGACAACCCTTAAACCCTCCGCCAAAATCCGTATCATCCAATAGCCGATTCATATCTGCCTCTTTGAGAAACGAAGGAAGAGACTTTTTGTTCTTCGGACCTACTATTTTACGTAGCGGATCCACAATAATCTTACCTTGTTTTAAAAGATATTTATAAAACGACCGGAGCGAACTCAGCTTCCGATTAACCGAAGTTGAAGTATACCCCTTATCCATTAATGAAACAATCCATTCGCGAATAAGATCGGGGGATACCTTCAACAAATCAGACTCTCCCATCTCTTCTTTCATGAACTCCTGCAATTGCGCTATATCCTCACCATAAGCCCTTACGGTCTTATCAGAGTAGTTTCGCTCATACCGGAGATAATCAAGAAAAGAATCTGTTAACATAATATCGCCGCATCTATAATTACGCAACGAATGTATGAAAAGAATTCAATAATTCAAAGGAAATTACGAATTATTAATCTTCTACTTGCTGAAGTTGTTGCACATAAACTGCGCGTTCTTTCTTAAGTCTGTTAGTTACAGACGGTTTGTCAAACTGTTGTCTACGTCTAAGTTCTTTAACGATACCAGTTTTCTCAAATTTTCTTTTAAACTTCTTCAGCGCTTTTTCGATGTTTTCGCCTTCTTTTACAGGTACTACAATCATTTTGTTATTATTAAATATGTTATGGTTTTAAATTCCGCAGTTAAATTGCGCCGCAAAATTACACATACTTTCTTTATTCACAAAACTTTCGGCAATTATTTCTCAAAATCAGTGCACAAGAGTACTCTCGATGCGTATAATTTTTCGGTTCCAGACACTATTTTATAAAAAGTCGCTATCTTTGGGGGAAACTTACTAATACACATTTAATGATGAAGCAAACAATTAGCGAACGAGTACACTCGCTGCGAATGACATTCGCCCCATCGCATATCGATGCATTTATTATACCCAGCACTGATCCTCATTTGAGTGAGTATGTGGCTCCCCATTGGAAATCACGTGAATGGATAACAGGATTTACCGGTTCGGCCGGTACCGCAGTTATTTTAAAGGATGAAGCAGGCTTATGGACCGACTCTCGCTATTTCCTTCAAGCTGCCGAGCAGCTAGCGGAGACCGGTATAACTTTATATAAGGAGATGCTGCCCGAGACACCGGATATCAACACGTTCCTCTGCCAGAACCTTACCCCCGGAGAAACGGTAGGTATTGACGGAAAGATGTTTTCGGTTCAGCAAGTTGAGCAACTAAAAGAAGAGCTGGAAGCGGCCGGCTTGCAACTAAACACCCACGCCGACCTGATTAGTGAGGTTTGGAAGAACCGTCCGGCTATTCCCGAAGCACCCGCCTACATCTATAAACAGGAGTTTGCAGGAAAGAGTTGCAAAGAGAAAATTGAGACTATCCGTTGTGAATTAAAGAAGAAAGGAGCCGAAGGAGTATTTATCTCGGCACTTGACGAAATAGCGTGGACATTGAATCTGCGAGGAAGCGACATACACTGCAATCCGGTAATCGTCAGCTATCTTCTTATCACACAGAACAATATTGTATATTTCATCTCACAAGAAAAGCTATCAGCCGAAGTCAGTGCTTATCTTGACTCACAGCACGTCAGCATTCAACCCTATACGGAAGCAGAAGAGTACCTGTCGAAATTAAATATCCGAAACATATTGTTGAACCCGGCAAAAACCAACTACTCCATATACTCAGCAGTTAATGCCCAATGCAAGATTATCCGTGGCGAATCGCCTGTAACTTTATTGAAGGCTATCCGAAACGAGCAGGAGATTCAAGGTATTCACCATGCAATGCAGAAAGACGGGGTGGCTTTGGTTAAGTTCCTAAAGTGGCTCGAAGAGGCAGTACCATCAGAGCAGGAAACTGAATTAAGTATCGATGTTAAGCTGCACGAACTGCGCGCCGAGCAACCATTGTACATGGGAGAGAGCTTCGACACCATAGCCGGGTATAAAGAGCATGCGGCGATTATTCACTACTCGGCCAGTACGGAAAGCAATGCAACATTGCGCCCCAAAGGGTATTTGCTGCTCGACTCGGGCGCACAATACATGGACGGAACAACCGATATCACCCGTACCATCGCTTTAGGCGAACTCACCGAAGAGGAAAAAACAGATTATACCTTGGTTTTGAAAGGACATATTGCTTTGAGCATGGCGAAGTTTCCTGCCGGAACACGCGGTGCACAACTGGATGTATTGGCACGTATGCCGATATGGAACCGTGGAATGAATTACTTACATGGCACGGGACATGGCGTGGGACATTTCCTCAACGTACACGAAGGACCGCAGAGTATTCGCATGAATGAGAATCCGGTTACACTGCAACCGGGCATGGTTACCTCCAACGAACCGGGCGTATACAAAAGCGGTAGCCACGGCATACGTATCGAGAACCTGATACTGGTTTGCAAAGATCGGGAGGGCATGTTTGGCGAGTACTTCCAGTTCGAGACTATCACACTTTGCCCCATCTGCACGAAAGGAGTTATCAAAGAGATGCTTACGAACGAAGAGGTGGCATGGCTCAACCAATACCATCAGTTGGTATACGACAAGCTATCGCCCTCGCTCAACGAAGAAGAGAAGAACTGGCTGAAAGAAGCCACAAGAAAAATTTAAACTTTAAGTACATGGCTATCATTAAATCAGTACGGGGATTTACCCCGGAAATAGGAGAGAATTGTTTTCTGGCAGATAATGCCGCCATCATTGGCGATGTAAAAATGGGTCGCGATTGCAGCATCTGGTTCAGCACTGTATTGCGCGGAGATGTTAATTCCATTCGCATAGGAAACGGAGTGAATATACAAGACGGCAGCGTACTGCATACCTTGTACGAGAAATCGACATTAGAGATCGGCAACTATGTTTCGGTGGGGCATAACGTAACAATTCATGGAGCAACGATCAAGGATTATGCCCTTATCGGCATGGGCTCTACCCTACTCGATCATTCGGTTATTGGCGAAGGCGCCATTGTTGCCGCCGGTTCGCTAGTACTGAGCCATACGGTAATAGAACCCGGTAGCATCTGGGGTGGCGTTCCTGCCAAGTTCATTAAAAAGGTAGATCCGGAGCAAGCCAAAGAGCTTAACGAGAAGATTGCACACAACTACTTGATGTACGCCGGTTGGTACAAAGAATAAAAGAGAAATCTCTTGCCATACAGGAGTACGTACTTTTGGTATGCAGAAGTACGTACTCATTGATACCAAGAGTACGTACTTAACAGAGCGTTAAAATAGTTCTTTTACACTGGAAGAATTATCGATGATAAAAGCTTCGCTAAAAAGAGAGTAAAATCTCTTATATTCAGTTATTTAAAATAGCGACCATGCAGATAATTATCTGCATGGTCGCTATTTTAATAGTTGTCAGCCCGGAAATGACAAGGCTTTATACTTGTGTATTTGTCAACTTCATATTTGCCTCAACCGATACTTCATTCCGGCTTCTCACCGCCGTCGAAAGGATGGCTTTAGAACACGTTGATCAGAAATTAATCATCCGCATCACCTTATCGGTGGCACCGGCGTTGCTGGTCACGTAATAGCCGGCATTGGCTCCGGTCTCTTTCAAAAAAGCCTCATCGGTCAGCATCTTATCCAGCAAGGCTTCAAGCTCTGCATAATCTTTAATGGAGTAAGCCGCTTTAGCTTCGAGCAACTGCATGGCTTCCATAAACTTATGATACTTCGGTCCGAAGATAACAGGAATTCCATACACAGCAGCTTCGAGCGTATTGTGGATACCGGTACCAAAACCTCCGCCTACATAAGCGATCTCGCCATAACGATAGATCGATGAGAGCAAGCCGAAGCAGTCGATCAGAAGGCAATCTGCTTTCTGTACATTCTTCTCATCGGCACGCGTATATCGCACATAAGGACGTTTCAGCTTACTGATAATCTCCACCAAATGATTCTCATCAATCACATGCGGAGCAATAATCAATTTCATCTCGGGGTGGTTATTAAAGTATTCGATAAACAAATCTTCATCGGGTCCCCAAGAACTACCTGCCACAAATGTTAGAGAGCCATTTTTAAACTTCTCGACCAAGGGCAGCTCTTTCGCCTCTTCGCGTATCTGCAACACACGATCAAAGCGCGTATCACCCACTACTGTAGTACGGGTGATACCAATTTTGGATAAGTAGCGTTTAGAAGCCTCATTCTGTACAAACAGGTGGTCAAAATCGCGCAACACATGACGATACGTACCACCATACCACTTAAAGAAAACCTGATCGCGTCGGAATATCGACGACAAGCTGTATACCGGAATACGGCGTTTGTGCAACTCATCCAGATAATTTTTCCAAAACTCGTATTTGATAAAGAATGCCATACAAGGATTGGCTATATCGAGAAACTTCTTCACGTTGCGCTGTTTGTCGAAAGGCAAATAGCAAACAATGTCGGCTCCCCGATAATTTTTACGCACTTCGTAACCCGAAGGCGAGAAGAAAGTAAGCAATATCTTATAATCCGGATATTCCGAACGAATTTTTTCAATTAACGGACGTCCCTGCTCAAATTCGCCCAAAGAGGCGGCATGAAACCAGATATAACGAGCATCCTTCTCTACCTGTTGGCGAAGAAGCTCGTATACTACCCAATGCCCTTTCATCATCTTCCGGGGTTTGCGACTAAACGGAGCCGCCAAATGTATCGCAAGGTCGTAAAGGACTATTGCTAAATCATAAAGCATAATAGGACTGATTATTTCAATACTTCAACAGCGCGTTTGATACGTGCCAGTGTCTCTTCTTTGCCCAATACCCATGAGATATCGAACATATGAGGGCCTTTGCCTTCGCCTACAAGCGTTAAGCGGAAAGCATTCATGATATTGCCGGTATGGTATTCTTTGGCAGCAATCCAATCCATGACAATCTTCTCTTGTCCTTCGATGCTAAAATCGTCAATAGCAGCCAATACTTCGGCCAACTCGGTCATGCAACGAGCCGAATCTTCTTTCCATCGCTTCTTGGCTGTTTTTTCATCGTATTCGGTCGGAGCAACAAAAAAGAAACTGCAAACATCCCATAGTTCGCGAACAAAACTTACGCGATCTTTCATCATGCCAACTACGGTCACTACCTTCTCCATCGGTGCTTCTACACCATGCTCTTTGAGAACCGGCATAAAGAGTGCTGCAATCTCTTCGTTCGATTTCTGCTGAATGTATTGATGATTGAACCAGATACCTTTTTTAAAGTCGAACTTGGCACCCGATTTGCTGCAACGATGCAGATCAAAAAGCTGAATCAATTCGTCCATTGACATCACCTCCTGATCGTTACCGGGATTCCATCCGAGCAGAGCCAAGAAGTTGATCACAGCTTCGGGCAGATAACCGGCTTCGCGATAACCCGAAGAGATTTCGCCCGTCTTAGGATCGTGCCACTCAAGCGGGAAAACAGGGAAACCCAGACGATCACCGTCGCGCTTGCTCAACTTACCGTTTCCTTCGGGCTTCAGCAACAAAGGCAGGTGCGCGAAATCGGGCATGGTAGCTTCCCAGCCAAAAGCACGATAAAGCAATACGTGCAAGGGAGCCGAGGGCAACCACTCTTCGCCACGAATGACGTGCGATACATTCATCAGATGGTCGTCTACGATGTTCGCCAGGTGATAGGTAGGCAATTCGTCAGCCGACTTATAGAGTACTTTATCGTCCAGAATAGAAGAGTTGATAATCACTTCGCCGCGAATGAGGTCGTTTACACAAACATCTTCATTGGGTTCAATTTTAAAGCGAACTACATATTGTTGTCCGGCAGCAATGAGTGCATCAACCTCTTCTTTTGATAAGGTCAATGAGTTGCGCATCATGCCGCGAGTAGAAGCATCATACTGAAAATTGGCAATCTCAGTGCGTTTGGCATCCAACTCCTCAGGGGTATCAAAAGCAATGTAAGCTTTATCGTTTTCCAACAACACTTGCACATATTTCTTATATATATCACGACGTTCGGACTGGCGATAAGGGCCACATTCTCCTCCGAAGCTTACACCTTCGTCAAAGTGAATTCCAAGCCATTTAAAAGACTCAAGAATATATTCTTCGGCGCCCGGAACAAAACGGTTGGAATCGGTATCTTCAATACGAAAAATCATGTCGCCGCCATGTTGACGAGCAAATAGATAATTATACAAAGCGGTGCGTACACCACCGATGTGCAGTGCTCCCGTAGGACTCGGAGCGAAGCGAACTCTTACTTTTCTTTCTGACATAATTTGAGTTAGTATAGGTAAATCGCAGCAAAATTAAGCCTTTTTTTCCACACTATTGTTTTTTTTCGTACTTTTCGCAAAAATTTCAAAGGTTATGAGTCATCTCCAAAAGAAAAAGAGCTTAGCGCTCAAAGATTTACTATACAAAGCCTTATTGCTGGTTGGAACAGTAGCCGTCATCGTCTATTTTCTGCCGCGAGAGGGCAAGTTCAATTATGAGTTTGATGTAAACAAGCCCTGGAAATATGGACAACTCATCGCAACATTCGATTTCCCTATCTATAAGGATAGTAAGGTTATCAAGCGCGAACAAGACAGTTTGTTGGCTTCGTTTCAACCCTACTATCAATTGCAGAAAGAAACCGAGAAGAAAGTTCTCGGGCGACTGAAGGAGAACCATCAGGATCGGATGAAAAACATACTTCCTTCCATCGACTACCTCCGCTACATCGAGCGTACCTTAAAGGAGATATACAGCGCAGGCATTGTATCGACCGATGAGATGAACCTGCTACAGAAAGACAGCTCCCGATCGGTGATGATCATTGAGGATAAATTGGCCAATCCGCGTACGGTACAGAGTTTGTTTACAGTAAAGGAAGCATACGAATACCTATTATCAAAAGATACGGTACATTACAAACGGGACATTCTGCGCCAATGTGCCATGAACGATTACATACTCCCCAATCTGACCTTTGACAAAGAACGAACCGATGCGGCAAAAAAAGACATTTTAAGCAACTATTCAATGTCTGACGGAATGGTGGTAACCAAACAGAAGATCATTGACCGGGGAGAGATTATTACACCCGAAACATATCGTATTCTTGAATCACTGCGCCAAGAGTTTATCAAACGCAGTGATTCGATAGAGCAGCAACAACTCATATTGGCCGGACAGGTTCTGTATGTAGGAATCTGGATTCTTTTTTTCATTTTATACCTATACCTGTTTCGCAAAGACTATTATAAAAGAAGAGGAAGTTTATCCCTATTGTTCATGCTCATCATATTTTATTGCGTACTCACCTCTTTAATGATCACTAATAATATACTCAATGTATATATTATTCCTTATGCGATGATACCTATCATTATACGGGTGTTTCTTGATTCTCGAACAGCCTTTCTCACACATGTGATTACCGTTTTAATCTGTTCTATTACCTTACGCCTTCCTTACGAATTTATATTAGTACAGTTGGCAGCGGGAATGGTAGCTATCTTTAGCCTACGCGAGTTGTCGCAACGCTCTCAACTCTTCCGTACGGCAATCTTAGTCATACTCACCTATGCAGCTGTATATTTTGCTTTCGAGCTGATTACCGAGAACGACTTATCCAAGCTGAATATTCGCATGTATACCTACTTTGCGCTGAATGGAGTATTCCTGCTATTTGCTTATCCACTCTTGTTTTTACTGGAGAAAGCATTTGGTTTTACTTCGAATGTAACACTCGTAGAGCTATCCAACATCAATAATGATTTATTGAGAAAAATGTCCGAATCGGTTCCGGGAACCTTTCAGCACTCCATGCAAGTGGCCAATCTAGCTGCCGAAGCGGCTATCCGCATTGGTGCCAAAACACAATTGGTGCGTACCGGAGCATTGTATCACGATATTGGCAAGATGGAGAATCCCGCATTCTTCACCGAGAATCAGTCGGGTGGTGTCAATCCCCACAAAAACCTGAGTTATGAACAGAGTGCGCAGGTGGTGATCAACCACGTTACAGATGGATTGAAGCTGGCCGAGAAGCACAACCTGCCGACAGCCATTAAAGATTTCATCAGTACTCATCACGGAAGAGGGAAAACAAAGTTTTTCTATATTTCATGGAAAAACGAACACCCGGGCGAAGAGCCGGATGAAGAACGCTTCACGTATCCGGGGCCTAACCCATTTTCTCGAGAAACGGCTATTTTAATGATGGCAGATTCGGTTGAAGCTGCTTCTCGTAGCTTGCCCGAGTATACGGAGCAGAGCATCAGCAACCTAGTCGATAAGATTATTGATTCGCAAGTGGATGAAGGCTACTTCAAAGAGTGTCCCATTACCTTCAAGGATATTTCAACAATCAAATCGGTATTTAAGGAGAAACTCAAAACAGTGTATCACACACGTATCAGCTATCCTGAGTTAAAGAAGTAAGCAGTCCGGCACAAGCATCTTCCAAGATGTCGATTACGTACTCGAACCCTTCGGAACCTCCATAGTAAGGATCGGGAACGTGATCGGCCGGTATACGGGTACAGTAATCTGTCATCCGACGAATCTTCTTTTGCTCTTCCGGACCGGGAGCACGATCATTCAAGTCGTCTATATTTCGATCGTCCATCCCGATAATCAGATCAAAATCGTAAAAATCATCGGTACGTACGGGACGCGAACGATGTACCAATTCATAACCGCGACGACTGGCATGAGCCCTCATACGACTATCGGGCAACTCCCCTTGGTGGTAGGAAAGAATACCCGCCGAATCAATAACAAATTCATCTTCCCGTCTGGCTTTCCGAATGAACTCAAGCATCACTCCTTCGGCAGTAGAAGAACGGCAAATATTGCCGAGACAAACAAACAGAATTTTATGTTTCATATCACTTACATGGGGTCTACATCGTAGTAAACAATTAAAGATTTAAAACGCTCGTCCTCGATCATTTCGCGTTGTACACGCAGCAATAATTCGCGAGCTCTACTCATAGGAGCATTGTATTCTATCTTCAGTACAATTTTTTTAATAAATAGCGTTTGTACCCGGGCTACCGGTGGTTTATCCGGTCCTAACACCCGGTTACCAAAGAGCGCCCGTAGCTTTTCGGCCATAGCCTCGGCCATGGCATCGAGCAATGTTTCATTGCGATTCTTCAAATAGACATAGACCAGCCGGTAGTAGGGTGGATAGTGAAACATCTGCCTTTCTGCCAACTGTCCGTTCACCATCTGCTCATAATTATTATTGATTACCTGAGGGATAATCTCATGATCTATACTTTTTGTTTGCAACACCACCCTCCCCTGCTTATTCTTGCGCCCTGCACGACCGGAAACCTGTGCCATCAATTGATAAGCGCGTTCATAGGCACGAAAATCGGGATAGTTCATCATCGTATCGGCATTGAGAATACCAACCACACTGACATGATCAAAATCCAGTCCTTTCGAAACCATCTGCGTACCAATCAGAATATTGGTTTTGCCCTGCTCAAAGTCAGCAATGATTTTCTCATACGCCGAACGGGTACGTGTGGTGTCTAAATCCATACGGGCAACAGAAGCTTCGGGAAACAATACTTTAATATCGTCTTCAATCTTCTCCGTGCCAAAGCCTCGATTCACCAACTCTACTCCTTCGCAAGCCGGACAAGAACGGGGTAATTGATAGGTATACCCACAATAATGGCAGGTGAGTTGGTTAATGCCTTTATGATAGGTCAAACTCACATCGCAGTTCTTGCACTTGGGCACCCAGCCACATGTACGACACTCGACCATGGGAGCAAACCCCCGCCTGTTTTGAAATAGAATCACTTGTTCTTTTTGATCGAGTGCCTCGCGGATATACTGGATCAATAATGGAGAGAAAGGTCCCACCATTCGTTTCTTACGATGCAGTTCTTTGATATCGACAGGGATGATTTCGGGCATTTGAATCTCTTTGTACCGTTCTTTCAACTGTACAAAGCCATATTTCCCGGTTGTAGCATTGTGCCAGGTTTCGACCGAAGGAGTAGCTGTGCCCAATAATGTTTTTGCCCCGTACATAGAAGCTAGTACAGTGGCAGCATTACGTGCATGGTAGCGGGGAGCAGGATCTTGCTGCTTGTAGGTATTCTCGTGCTCTTCGTCAACAATAACCAACCCTAAGTTACGAAAGGGAAGAAAGATGGAAGAACGAACACCCAGAATGATATCATACCCGGTTTCGCTCAATTGCTTCTGCCAGATCTCGACTCGCTCGGCATCGGGAAACTTGGAATGATAAATACCCAACCGGCTACCAAACACCCGCTTCAATCGCTCGGTAATTTGCGTGGTAAGGGCTATTTCGGGCAATAGGTATAGTACTTGCTTGCCTTGCCGAAGCATCTCTTCAATGAGGTGAATATACACCTCGGTTTTCCCACTGGAAGTAACCCCATGAAGCAGACAAACATTTTTATGGCGAAAACTTTCGGTAATCTCTTTATAAGCCTGTTGCTGATGCTCATTCAGCGGATGAAGCGACATCACATCATTGGTTTGAGTCATTAATCGCCCTATCTCATAATGATAGACCTCAAAGACTTTTTTATCGACCAAGCCGTTAAATATGGAAGGAGAAGCATCGGCTCGTAATAGAAGTTCTTTCTTTGAGACCTCTTTCGGAGTATCTCCTCCGAGCACTCCCGACAGCTCTACATATTTCATAAGCAGCGCCAATTGCTTGGGTGCTCTCCCCAGTTCATCAAACAGCATACGCATGCGCCGTTCATTGGCAGCCGAAGGGGTAAGCCGTACACGTATCTCCGTTTTGGGTTTATAGGTGCGCCGCAACTCTTCCTTCACAAAAATAGCACCTCTATCAAGAAGTGATTTAATGACATTGAGAATATTCTTGATGCCACTCTCCTTCTCGAGTTTAGTGACACATTGTTCGGGTTCTTGTGCCAGCAAGTCGAGAATTTGTTGTTCGCGATCGGTCAAGGGAGCATCTGCTTCAAAATCGGGATTATATTCTACCATGGTTTCGCTTTCCAATTTCAGCCCCGAGGGTAGAGCAGCTTTATACACATCTCCCTGCGTACAAAGATAATAGTTTGCCAACCACTCCCAAAAGCGAAATTGTATAGGTAGCAGTATCGGCGAAGTGTCGAGTACAGTGCTTATCTCTTTCACCTCGTATGCTGTCGGAGCACAATAATGTACATTACGAACGATGGCTGTATAGAACTTCTTTCTTCCAAAAGGTACCACTACACGACAACCTATCTGCACTTCCTCCGCACCTTCGTCGGGCAGGGAATAAGTGAAACTCTTCGGAAGTGGAAGGGGTAATATGACATCAACATACTTTTTCATTGCACGGGCAAAGATACAAAAAAAGAGGCTTCCGAGAAGTGGAAGCCTCAATATCTAAAAAAAGAGATACTTGTTTTTTAGAAGATATAAGCGGCAGATATCTGCCAAACTTTATTTTTTGTGCTAAGAGCTTTTTCACTATTTTCCCATGAAAAGCTATCACCCAAAGGAATATTGTAATTAAAACCTAACTGAAGATGCTTTATCAGCTTTACACCTGCACCTAGATTAATACCCACCTGCGTATTTTTACCTTTCAAATCCCCCCCGTATATCGATTTGTTTTTATCAAAATCGAAATAGAAATCAGGACCGGCTGCTACATAAATACCGAGAAGGCTACCCAAACCGATCGTATACTTCAAGTTAACCGGAATTTCAAGGCCGTTTTCCTTTTCAGACTCTCCGTATACCTTAATTCCTCGTTGAGAAAAGAGTAATGCGCCGTCTACACCTAACCCTACCACAGGAATGGTTAGTTCCGCCATCGGACCGATAAAGAAACCGGTAAAGTTATCTGTCTTTAAATCAGACTTATTAAAATCGGCTTTAGCCAAATTTAATCCACCCTTAACACCAAACTTTAATTGGGCCTGAGCGGGAATAGCCATCACTAAGCAAATGACTATCAATAAAGCACTCATCATTTTTTTCATACTTCGTTGTGTTTAATATTCGGGAGCAAAGATATGTAATTATCACCAAAAGAACATAAAAACCACTATTTTTGTTCGGATGGCTTCGTCTCTTTACCTACTAACGCGCAGTTAAAGAATCAACTGCCAGTCGCCTACATCGAGTAAGCGACCGAACTTATAACCCACCTCATCGTAATGAGCCACCTTACGAAAGCCCAACTGTTCGTGCAGCCGAATGCTGGCCTCATTGGGATAGGTTATACAAGCAATGGCTACGTGGAAGGGGCGCTTTCTGAGGCTATCAAGCAATACTTCCATCAATTCTCGACCAATGCCGTGGCCACCACAACCGGGACGCAAATAAACAGTAGTCTCTACCGTAGCCTGATAAGCCGCACGCGCTTTCCAGGTGTGCGCATAGCAATAACCCAGAATACCATCCTCCTCCGAGGCGTATACAAAGTATGGAAAGTGAGCTGTAATATTTATAATCCGTGTGCACATCTCTTCCTTTGTCAGGAGCTCTGTTTCGAATGTAATGACGGTATCCTTGATATAATGATTATAGATATTCAGAATATCGAGAGCATCACCGGGTCTTACTTTTCTAATAGTACCTTTCATAAATAAAGTTTATTGATTAATTCGCTCTTTAACCTTGCTCCAAGCATGGGTATCGAAGAGACAACTGCTGCGCATGGTTGTGAGCATCTCTTGAAAACGCACCAATGGGATAACAAAGCTCAATACATTGGCCTCAACATAAGGACGAACAGAAGGATCAAAGAAACCCAAAAATGTTCTTCGCCCTTTACAACGATTCTCCACGACCGCTTGTGTGATAACCGAACTACAACCCGATCCGAAAATAGAGGTGACAGCTTGCGCATCATTATTGTCATAGCAGGCCCATGTAAAAAGCCCGGATAAGATATCGGGAGTAGCTAGGAATAGTATGCCCTCAAGTCCTTCAAAACCATCGAGTAAATCAATGCGGGCAAAATTAAGATAAGCTTTAGCAGCTCGCGGCACTTGGAGTTCTTCAACAAACTCCTTCACCATTTCGGGGGTTTGTTTGTAACGTTCTTTAAGAGACACAAAGGCAGGAATCCGTTCGGGAAAGTCAATAAAACCAGTATAAAACTGTCCTCCACCACAACCGATTGAGGTCGCGTTCAGGCTTACTTTAGCTCCTGCTCTCACCTCTTGCATGCATTTAAACAGACAGCCATTTATTTTAACCGTAGGAGCGGTTTCTTCGTCCGAATACCAAAAACCAATAGGCAGTTCGGCCTGTATTCCAAAGGCTTCCTGATAGTTTTCTATAAAGTTTTTAACGTCCATATTCTCTTCTTTCGTTTTTCGACCAGTATATCGCAAATATAAAAGGTTTTAAGCTAGTATACAAAAACCAATCAACTTCTTTTATTGTTCTTTTTCATATTCGTAAGAAACATAGTATCTTTACCTGAGAAAAAATAAGAATATGATTCTACAATTACTTTTTGTATTGATGGCTATTATTATCGGTGCTCGCTTAGGTGGTATCGGATTGGGAGTAATGGGTGGCGTAGGGCTGGGGATACTCACCTTCGTCTTTGGTTTGCAACCCACTGCCCCACCTATCGACGTGATGCTGATGATCGCTGCTGTTATTTCGGCCGCTTCGTGTATGCAAGCAGCCGGTGGACTTGATTATATGGTAAAGTTGGCCGAAAAACTGCTGCGGAAAAACCCTTCGCACGTTACACTGCTAAGCCCCATTGTGACTTATCTGTTTACCTTCGTGGCCGGCACGGGACATGTTGCCTATTCGGTACTACCGGTCATAGCCGAGGTTGCTACCGAAACAAAAATTCGCCCCGAAAGGCCGTTGGGCATTGCCGTTATTGCTTCGCAACAGGCTATTACAGCCAGTCCTATCTCGGCTGCTACCGTTGCCCTATTGGGTTTATTGTCGGGATTTGACATTACCCTATTCGATATTCTTAAAATAACCATCCCCTCTACTATTATCGGCGTATTGGTTGGCGCACTTTTGTCAATGCGTATTGGCAAGGAGCTGGTTGATGACCCAGAATATCAGAAACGCTTAGCCGAAGGATTGTTTGATAATAAAAAAATAGAGATCGAAGATGTCAAAAACAAACGTCATGCTTTAGTTTCAGTCCTTGTATTTATGCTGGCTACCGTATTTATTGTATTCTTCGGCTCATTTGACAGCTTGAGACCCTCCTTCTTAATCGACGGAAGCGTGGTAAAGCTTGATATGTCTTCGATCATCGAGATTGTAATGCTCTCGGCAGCCGCTCTCATACTGCTGCTGACTAAGACAGACGGAATCAAAGCAACGCAAGGTTCTGTTTTTCCGGCAGGCATGCAGGCGGTCATTGCTATTTTTGGTATTGCTTGGATGGGCGATACATTTCTTCAAGGCAATATGGGACAGCTCACCTCATCGATCGAAGGCATTGTACGCGAGATGCCTTGGTTGTTTGGTGTTGCTCTCTTTATTATGTCTATCTTACTTTACAGTCAGGCAGCCACTGTACGGGCTTTGATGCCTTTAGGTATTGTACTGGGCATTTCGCCGTTGATGCTGATTGCTATGTTCCCGGCGGTAAACGGATATTTCTTCATACCCAATTACCCCACCGTAGTAGCCGCTATTAATTTCGACCGAACCGGCACAACAAAAATAGGCCGGTATGTGTTAAATCATTCTTTTATGATACCGGGGCTGGTTTCTACGGCAGTAGCTATCGGATTAGGATTACTCTTTATACAGTTCTATTAAATTTATATATTAACCTAAACAACATTGAATCATGAAAGATTTTAGAAAACGAAGTTTGCTCGTATTGGGGCTCTTCTTATCGGTAACTCTGGCATTGGCAGCAAAGCCAAATATTCATATCTTGGCTACAGGTGGAACCATTGCCGGAACAGGTAGTTCGGCTACGTCGACGAGCTATACTTCGGGACAGGTAGCCATCGGAGCACTACTTGATGCAGTTCCCGGACTGAACTCCATAGCCAATATTACCGGAGAACAAGTGGTTAAAATTGGCTCACAGGATATGAGCAACGAGGTATGGCTGACGCTTGCCAAAAAAGTAAACGAATTGCTGAATCGTTCGGATATTGACGGTATCGTCATTACTCACGGAACGGACACGATGGAGGAAACAGCCTATTTCCTGAACCTAACCGTGAAGAGCGATAAACCCGTTGTTATCACCGGTGCCATGCGCCCGTCAACAGCATTAAGTGCCGACGGACCATTGAATATATACAATGCCGTTGTTACTGCGTGTGCTAAAGAATCCAAAGGCAAAGGTGTGCTAATTGCAATGAATGGTCTCATTCTTGGTGCAGAGAGTGCTGTAAAAATGAATACGGTAGATGTAGAAACCTTCCAGGCACCTAACTCTGGTGCATTAGGCTATATTTTTAACGGAAAGGCATTCTATAACCAAGCTACATTGAAAAAGCACACAACGCAATCAGTGTTTGATGTTAACCAGTTAACAACACTGCCGAAAGTGGGTATCGTGTATAGCTATTCAAATATAGAGGCCGATATGGTAAGTCCGATGTTGAATGAGGGTTACCGCGGTATTATACATGCGGGTGTAGGCAATGGCAATATTCATAAGAATATCTTCCCGATACTTATCGAAGCCCGTAAAAAAGGAATTTTAGTGGTACGATCATCTCGGGTACCTACCGGGCCTACTACATTGGATGCCGAAGTCAACGATGCCAACTATGAATTTGTAGCATCGGGAGAACTGAACCCTCAAAAGTCTCGTATTCTGTTGATGCTCTCTTTGACAAAGACCAGCGATTGGAAACAGATTCAGCAATATTTCGAGGAATACTAAAACAAAACTCACTTTATGAAGAAAATCATTTTCGTGCTGCTCCTAGCGGGCAGCATACATAGCTTATATGCCCAAAATACAGTTCAGAAAAGCGAGTTTATGAGTAATAAAACACTTTTCGAAGAGCTAACAAATGTAAAGAAAAAAACAGATAAGTTTAATCTTTACTTAAATATGCAAGCCGGATTCGATGCCAGATTCAGAAACGGATTCGATGAAGGTGCCTTCAAAGTACAACAACTGCGCATCGAGATGAAGGGCAACATTAACGATTGGCTTTCGTATAGGTATCGCCAGAGGTTAAACCGCTCAAATGACGGTAATAACATGATCGACAACCTTCCTAATTCGATCGACTGGGCAGGCATCGGCATCAAGTTAAGTCCTAAGTTTAGTCTCTTTGCCGGTAAGCAAGGGGTAGCTTACGGTGGATTTGAGTATGATTTGAATCCTATCGAGATTTATGAGTATTGCGACCTGCTCGAAAACCTGAGCGGATTTATGACCGGAGTGAACCTTGGCTACAACGTTACACCGAGTCAACAGCTCAATTTACAAATTCTCGATAGTCGCAACAACTCATTCAATGACACCTACAGCATCACTGCGGATGCACTAGGCAACTTGCCCGATCTAAAATCGAGTAAACTGCCTCTCATTTATACCTTAAACTGGAATGGTAATTTCAATAATGTATTCAAAACCAGGTGGTCGGCTTCCTTAATGAGCGAATCGAGTAATAAGAATCTTTATTATTATGCATTAGGTAATGAATTGAACCTGGGAAAGTTTAATATGTACCTTGATTTTATGTATTCGCAAGAAGGAATCGACCGCAACGGAACGATCAGTAGCATAGTAGGTCGTCCCGAAAATCATAATACATTTAATACAGGCTATCTGGCCGTAGTTAGTCAGCTCAATTATCGTTTTTTACCCAAATGGAATGTGTTTGTAAAGGGGATGTACGACACCGCATCGGTAACAAAAGCGTCGGATGGTGTCGAAAAAGGTAACTACCGTACCTCCTGGGGATATCTGACCGGATTAGAATATTATCCGATGGAAACGAACCTACATTTCTTCCTTACGTATGTAGGTCGCAGCTATGACTTCACCGCGCGTGCCAAGGCATTAGGGCAAGAGAACTATAGCACCAACCGAATTTCAGTAGGTTTTATTTGGCAGATGCCCATCTTTTAAATTTAAAAGGGTGATTCATTCTAAATAAATGAATCACCCTTTGTTATAATGGTCACTACTGACTAGAGTGTATTAGTATTCTTCTTCATTAAAGAAAAAATCTTCTTTACTCGGATAATCCGGCCAGATATCTTCAATACTTTCATATATTTCGCCTTCATCTTCCATCTCTTGCAAATTCTCAATTACTTCGAGAGGAGCACCTGAGCGCATGGCATAATCAATAAGTTCGTCCTTTGTTGCCGGCCAAGGAGCATCTTCTAACTTTGATGCTAATTCTAATGTCCAATACATAAGCTTTTACTATTAAATTGTGAATGTTGATTTTACTTTCCTATTTTTCGGCAAAAGTATAATAAAATTTCTCACTTGCAACTATTATTCCAGAAAATTTCATCGTTACCATCATTAAAATTGATTTTACGCGACAAAACAAATAAATAATCTGATAATCTGTTTACATAGGCTAAAACTTCCGGAGATACAACACAAATATCGGATAGTGCAAGTATCCGTCGTTCGGCTCTGCGACAAACGGTGCGACAGATATGACAAACGGAAGCTCCTTTACTTCCTCCCGGGAGAACAAAAGCATGCAAAGGTGGGAGCATTTCGTCAATTGCATCAATCTCATGCTCAATACACTCCACATCAGATACATTAATAATACTAGCGTTATTCAACTGAGTTTGCTCCTGATCGGTAGCCAAATGCGAACCGATGGCAAACAGTTTATCTTGCACAGCCTGTAGAAAATCTACATCATGTTTCTCTGTAAGGTACGTTACCAAATAACCAAGATTGGAGTTTAGCTCATCAATCGTCCCATATGCTTCGAGACGAATGTGAGTTTTCGGTACGCGTGTACCACCCACCAGAGCGGTCATTCCACGATCACCAGTTTTCGTATACACAAGACTTTTCTTCATAATCACTATTTTATTAATGGTTTCTCTTTCTTATAGATTAACAAATAACGGGTTTCAGAAGTTGACGATATAGTGTTGTTTTATCTTACAACGATCAAAGAAAAGAATACCGACATCATAAAGATCGAATGTAATCCCTACCCGTTCGTTGTCTTGAAATTGTTTCCAAAGAGTTTTCATAGCATGCGAAGAGTGGATACCACTGAGCACAAACACACTCTGCCAGGTTGTTCGGGTTGAGCAAAGATTAAAAACCTCCTCCACAAAGGATGGCTCTTTCTCTTTATGCAGATATAAAAAGTCGACAGGTGTATCGGATTCGAGAAAAAGATCGGATAGTTCGGAGACAAAAAGATAATTTGCATCAACTTTACCGGCCTGCAAGTAGAGTGATGAAGCCGAAAGCGCACCGGCATCTATCATGCAACACGGCTGAAATCGATTAACTAGCCGAAACAATAAACGATTCACTTTTCTAGGCTCTTTATTCCACCCCTTTCCGCGAATGGCAGACAGTTTTTTTTGCTCAACAGCCAACTCTTGATAAGCGTAATAGGGTGTATTCTCGTACATCAAGCAGGTAATCAACTCAAAGGCGAAGGGCGAATGTACTCCATAGCCACAACGATAACGAATGCGTGATAGCCAGATAAAAGGTCGTTTCAACGTAAGAAGCATATTCATGATTCAACTCTATTTTCATTTGATGTGGTACAAAGATATGGTTTTTCTGGCACACTGCCAATGTGTAAAAGCAAAAGAGCCGCTTCGTTGTTGCTAAGTGACAGCAAGGCTCGCATCATGCATATTGCCTACGAATGTGGTTTCAACTCCGTCAGCGTCTTCTGCCGCAATTTCAGACGGCACTTTAGCATGAGTGCCGAAACATACGGCCACACGATAGAACAAAACAATAGCACAAATGGTCAATCCAAAAGCAAAAAAGAGACAGTCAGTTGTATATACTCCCACTACTTTTGTGCCAGTAAAACAATAAAAATAGGAGATAAAACAATGAATTGTACTTTTGAAATCAAACAGATGCCGGCATTGAGCATCGTTTATTGCTGGCACCTCGGCGCGTTCGATCAGATGCAGGAAGCATTTAAGAAGCTGATACAATGGGCTTATCCGCAGGGACTTGTGAATGCACCCGGTGCACAATTGCTTTCGGTCTATCATAACGATCCGAATATTACCGAAAAAGGAAAGCTGACATCCGATGCTGCACTGAACATCCATGAGAAGGTAAAAACGGATGGCGACATTGGGCAGTATGATATCGCAGCAGGACTCTATGCGGTTGGCCGCTTCGAATTAGCCATGGATGAGTTTACGCAAGCATGGAACTGTATGTTCGATCTGCTCAAAGAACACGGTTGCCAATGCACGAACGCCTATCACTATGAGCTATACCTCAACAACCGCGACGAGCACCCGGAAAATAGATTTATTGTGGATATCTGCATTCCGGTCAAGCGGGTGTAGAGAGAGCTACTCATACATCCGAAACATCCTCCAGATTCTCATAGTGCCATAAATGCAGTTTCATATTCACTTTGCCACTCGGAAGGAAAGAAACTCCCTCGTGGGTCAACAATACTCGTTGCCGATCCCATGAGGGCACTAAACGCCCTTGCGCATTGACCACGCGGTGACAAGGCAAATAAGCCTCTCCGGGTACACACTTCAGCGTATGCCCCACCAAACGGGACGCCTGCGGGCAGCCCAACAGACGTGCTATCTCTCCGTAAGTAGTCACCTTTCCTGCCGGAATGCTGCGTACGATCTCGTATAGAGCTTTACAAAAGAGGTCGTTCTTCTCTATTTTACCCATGTGATACCTATCTGTTTTTTTTAAAACTGGTACAGCAAAGATAATAGAACGAAGAAAGATATCCAAAGAACAGAACGATTGATTAAGTTATCACTAAATTTAATATGGTTACTGAGCAATTATTCAAAAAAACACTATATTTGTAACTGCAAATTATTACAAAAGTTAACAAACTGCTAAAATAGCCAATGGAAAATTAAGATTTCAATCAATATTTAGGGAGTCTATCTAAGAAAAATGCAAATAAAAATCGATGGAAGAAAGAAATATGCTAATAATTAACGATTTAAGTTAATAGTATAAGCAATAAGAATAACTGCAAGTCACAAAGTTTTATATTTCATCAGATAACAAAAACGACCTATGCTAATAGCCGACAAACATGTTTTCGAAAAATTATTTAAAGAACATTATTCTCATCTTTGCAATTATGCCGGTAAATATATTATCGACACCCAAATTCAAGAAGATATTGTCCAAACATTTTTCATCTCCATCTGGGAAAAAAAACACTTGGCGATAACTTTAGAAACTTTTTTACCATACGCCTACCGTTCTATAAGAAACAGTTGCATCAATTATTATAAATCGGAAAGTATAAAAGAGCAATTACTTATCACCTTAGCAGAAGAGTGGAAGCAACAATTAAATGAAGACGATAACTTCATTTACACAAAAGAAGTACAACAAGCATTACAGAAGTTGCCAGCAAAATGCAGAAATGTTTTTTTATTAAAATGCATCACCGAATTGAAATACAAAGAAATAGCCGAAATTTCAAACATATCAGTCAATACCGTAAAATATCATTTAGGTGAAGCATTCCGGATCATGAAAAATGAATTAAAACACCTCAACTATATTTTTTTGAATTTATTTTAATATTACCTACCCATTTCGCCTTTGCCGATTGTCTTAGTACAAAAAGGAAGAAAAAATGAGTAGCAAAATAGATCAGATCATACACTCCATACTAGCCAATGAAGCGACAGATGAAGAGTACCACATATTTTCAGAGTGGATTCAGGCAGATGAGGAAAATCAAAAAAAGTATGATCAACTCAAACACTTATATCAAATCACATCTCATAGAGTTAATGAAAAGGTTTTTAATACTGAGCTAGCTTGGCAACAAGTTCGTCGACAAACCATTGACAAAAAGACAAGATTCAATCTTCCCACATGGACACAATACGCAGCAATAGTTGCTATCATTTTTTCAATGGGTCTGTTTTTTTTTCCAAAGGATACACAAGCACCTATCATTACCAAAGTTAGCATGGAGAAGTTTAATCAACCCACATTACTGCTAGACAATGGAGAAACTATTACACTTAATGAAGAGTCTTTTTCCATACACGACAAACACGTAATAATCAAAAATAATGCAAAGAATGGACTTGTTTATGAATCCGGGAAAGAAGCACAACCCGCAGAAACCATAAAAAACAATCATTTAATAATTCCCAAAGGAAAGACGTACCAAGTATCGCTTTCGGACGGAACTCGGATTTGGCTAAACGCTGAGACTGAAATAATATACCCAACACAGTTCACTGGGGACAAACGAGAAGTGACGCTTATTGGAGAAGCCTTTTTCGAAGTTGCAAAGAACAAGGAAATACCTTTTATAGTAAATGCGAATGGAATGGAAGTGACCGTATTGGGAACCTCATTCAATGTATCGTGTTACAAAACCGATAATACACTTACTACCACATTAATAGAAGGATCTGTTTCTGTCAAAGTCAACAATGACAAAACCCAGACGATTACACCCTCAGAACAGTTTACATATAATAAGCAAACTGACTTTAGTTGCACTCAAATAGTAAACACAGAATCAGTTACATCCTGGATAGACGGAAAGTACATATTCAAAGAAGCAACACTTGAAACTATCATTAAGAAACTCCAACGTTGGCATGACTTTAGTGTTCACTATGCAGAGGAAAATTTAAAGTACAACCGCTATTCACTAACTGTGGAAAGGGCCACGGATCTTGACAAACTTTTGGAGATAATCAGTTATACTTCGAATGTAAAACTTGAGAGAGTAAATCATATTATTAACATAAAAAAAATAGAAGGAGGAAAATAACATGACATAATCTAATATTATGAAAAACAGAGGTAGTATGATTCAGATACTACCCCTGCAACAGATCAAAAAAAACAAGAATCATTTTCGTTTAACCTGTAAATTACAAATTTATGGAAAATAAAGTATCGGTAGACTTTTGCAAAGCACAAAAAGTCTTAAAACGATCATTATTTATTATTTTATTACATTGCTTTATATTAGCATTACCATTTAAAGCTTTTGCTTTCGAATCTATTTTTACACAAAACTACACTTTAAACTTATCTTTCAAGAGCGTAAAATTAGATCAAATTTTGGATGCAATCTCGCTACAGTCCGGAATTAAAATAGCATATAGCACAGCAGAATTGGCCTTAAACAAGAAAGTGTCTGTCAATATCAAAACATCCGATATAAAGGAAGCATTGTTGATCGTTCTTGGAAGTGATTACACATTTAAGCAAGTTGATAATTACATCGCCATTGCTAAGAAAACAGCAAACATAGCCAAATCAACTGCCGATAAGTCTTGGGTTATTCAAGGACAAGTTTTGGAAAGTTCAGAACCACCTTACCCACTAGCTGGAGTTACAATTACAATCAAAGGAACAACATCTGGAACCATAAGTGACCAAAATGGGTATTTTTCTATCCCAGCTCAAAAAGGAGATGTCATCGTATTTAACTTTATTGGTTTCAAGCCATACGAATATGTTGTCTCTCGATCCATCAGTAACTTAAGCGTTTCGATGCAAGAAGACCGACAAGTGTTAGAAGAAGTAGTAGTCACCGGCTTTTCCGAGGAGAAGAAGCTGAATACGATCTCATCTGTCTCATCATTAGATGTAACGAAAAATCTATCGACAAAGCCAATCACTTCGTTGTCGCAGTCCTTACAAGGAGGAATCACAGGATTAAATGTCACTCAAGGCTCCGGCTTACCGGGAGCAGATGCCGCAGCCATTAAGATTCGTGGTATATCCACATTGGGAGCAAGTGATCCTTTGGTATTAGTGGATGGCATTCCCATGAACATGAACAATCTCGATCCTAACACGATTGAAAGCGTAACTGTATTAAAAGATGCAGCCGCAGCAGCCATCTATGGAGCACGTGCAGCCAATGGTGTAATCGTTGTTAAGACCAAACGCGGTGTTCCCGGAAAGGTAAACATCTCATATAACGGATATTACGGATTACAAAAAGCCACATATCTCCCCGAGTTTGTGAATGCAGCTGATTATATGGATATGGTAAATATTGCCAATAAAAATATTGGAGGAGGAGCTATTTATTCAAACGAAGCAATCAATGCAACTAGAGATCATACCGATCCAATAAAATATCCAGATACTAACTGGACAGACTACATGTTTGATAAAGGCTCCTTGCAAAGCCACTCTGTTTCTGTATCAGGTGGTAGCAATTTAGCTCGTTTTGCATTAACTGCCAACTATTTAAAAAACGACGGATTAACTCAAAACACAAATGCCGACCGACTAAATATTCGCGCAAACACGTCTGTTAACTTATTAGACAATCTATCGGTCAATATGGACTTCAACTCATACCGTACGAATAGAGATGAACCGATGCACAGTAATGGAGGAAATATGATATCTTATATCTATACTACACCTCCTAACACCGTTATTCGCTATCCAATGAAGGAGGGAAGCAACATTGTTTATTATGGAAATCGTCCCGAGCAACGTAATCCTGCCGCAATTATTGAACGTGGAGGTATACGCACCCGCTTGGAAGACAATGTCAGCATAAATATAGCCCCCCGTTGGGAAGTTATTCCCAACCTTATCTTACGCGGCCAATATTCTTATCGTATAAGCAGTAGCGCAACCAAAGAAGCAAGAGAAGCTTATAATTTCTTTGATTACAATTCTAATTCATTCCTTGCAACTTGGGGCTCTATATATAATGCATCAAAAGATCGTTCAAGCTATTATTTTTTAGGAGGAACTGCCGAATATACAATGGATATTAGTAAGCATCGCGTGTTTACGATCATTGGTTATAATCAAGAACTGACAAACAGTGGAGACTGGGATCAATGGTCTATGGTTTCTGTTTTTGCAAAAGCTAATTATACTTATGATAGACGTTATTTGCTGGAAGCCACTGTTCGCCGTGACGGCTCTTCACGATTCGGGGAGGGTAACAAATTCGGAACATTTCCATCAATCGGAGCAGGTTGGAACATTCATGAAGAGACTTTCATGAAATCACTTTCCAAACAAGTAAACGAGTTCAAGTTGCGAGCATCATATGGACTGCTGGGTAACGAGAATATTGGCCTTTATAAATATCAGACATTAATAAATTCGGGAAATGGGAATGAGACCGTATTTGGAAATCCTGATATTACTTGGGAAACAGTTCAAATGCTTGATATTGGAGCTGACATTCGTGTTTTCCGTGATTTTACAATCACGTTCGACTATTACAATAAATTAACGAAAGATATGATTATCACACCACCTATATCCTACATTGGGGGAATAGGTGCAGCACCACTAAACTCAGGCGAAGTACGTAATGTGGGCTGGGAGTTTGATATAAGTTATGGTAAACAGGTAAACAAAGATCTCTATATCAATGCACATGTGGGTTTATCCCAGAATAAAAATAAAATTGAAAACCTTTTTGGCGCTCCATACGATAATGGAAACACAATCAATCAAATCGGTTATGCCTTAAATAGCTACTATGTATACCCAACGGATGGACTGTTGCAAGAAAATGACTTTACAACAAACAATCAAGGTAAACTTGTTCCTAAGAAAGGGGTTATTGTATTCGACGGACAAAAACCGGGTGATATACACTATCTGGATACTGACCAAGATGGTAAAATCACTATCGAAGATCGAGTTATCCGCGGAAGTAACGAACCTCGACTAAGTTATTTTGCCAATGTATCTCTAAATTATAAGAATTTTGATTTTGAAGTGTTATTTCAGGGCGTAACCGGAGTAAATGCTTACTATTCGGAACCTTATTCATTTGGACTGAACACAGCAGGTGATGGGTTAACTCCCATGAGTGTTCAAAAGGATTATTGGACATCAGAAAACACAGAAGCCCGCTATCCTCGTTTGGCTCCAAACTCTACGTATGGTAACAATAACCACCAATCCGATTTCTGGCATTTCGATGCAAGTTATTGTCGTGTAAAATACCTCCAACTCGGATATACATTTGAACAGATGGGGCTGAAGAAAATGGGTATTTCTAATATTCGGATATATGCCAACGTACAGAATCCGTTTACCATCACCAAAGAAAATTTGGTAGATCCGGAAAGTCGCGGACAAAAAGGAGCTTATCCGCTATTAAAGACCTACTCAGCAGGTTTAAGTTTAAATTTCTAATTTGTAAATCAATTATCGTATGAAAATATATAAAGCAATAATAGTAAAAGTTATCATATTAGCCGGAGTGATGATAACATTCGCCGGTTGCGAAGATTTCCTAACACGAAATCATCCCACTGGCATCTCAGATGATAAATTTTGGGGAACAATGAACGAATGCGAAGCAGCTTTGGGACAATGTAAGCTATGGGTTAAAGGCGGCCAGTCAGGAAGCGAACTTGGACTTATCTTCTTAGAAGGCGCCACTGACAACATGTATTTCTTCGCCAACTTCGATCAACGTATCGTACAATTGGGAAACGGTTCACTAACAGTTCCAACGAACAGTAACAACCCTACGAATTGGGAAGTTGTTCTCAACAGTTGGATTAATTACTATACTTATATTCGTCGTTGCTGTCGCTTTTTGGAACATGTAGATAATGCATATTTTTCCGATGAATCAGAAAGAACTCGCATGAAAGCCGAAGCACGTGTATGGAGGGCTTGGTATCATATCTGTTTATTAAACTATTATGGTCGAAATGACGGTATTCCAATTGTAGACAAAGCGCTTGCTCCAACTGAAATATACTTAAGTCGCAATAGCGTAGAAGAATGTCTGAACTTTATCAATAAAGAATTAGATGCTGTGCTACAAATAGAAGACGATAAAGCTTTTCCTTTTCTTTGGGATGAAACTCGCCGTGATCGTATGAGCAAAGCAACAGCACTCGCTTTAAAAATGGACATCAATTTACAGTTCAAAAAATATGATATAGCCAAAGAAGCAGCGGGTAAATTAATTAATTCGGGTAAATTTGAGCTATATTATTCTACAGCCTCAGATAATAATCCAGAAAAGAACTATCGAGATCTATTCCGTTACAGAGGCAAACAAAACAAAGAACGCATTTTATTCAAATCGAACGGTTGCAACGATATATGGTTCCGTAATACAGGAACGGTCTTGGGCGGACAAGGAGTCAGTGCTCCTCTAAAATCGCTTCTTGACACTTACGAGACAATCAATGGAAAGACTATTCAATCCCTACCAGAGAAAGAGCGTATCGAGTATGAAAAAAATCCACTGTACCAGCCGCGTGATCCACGCTTATATGCTACAATTATGCTCCCCGAAGATAATACTTCTATTACACGATATACCTATCATCCGTTCGACCCCAATGGAAGCGATTATGTAGGCAAGACAGGAGCTTCTCGTTCGGGCTATATGATGAAAAAATATCTGGATGAACAAGATCGATCAACAGGATATGGCTCACTCGACTTTATGATTTACCGCTATGCAGAAGTACTACTCGATTATGTAGAATGTTTAATTGAAACAGGAGAGTGGCAAAATCCTGATGTAAAAAAGTACATTGACATAATCCGGGAACGTGCTGGAATGCCACAAATGGACCTCTTCACTTACAACACAGAAGAGAAAGTTCGTGAGCTATACCGCCGAGAACGTCGTATTGAGCTTGCGTTTGAAGGGAAGCGTTATGACGATATTCGCCGATGGGGAATTGGTAACGAAACAATGAAAGGAACTATTTATGGAGCATGGAACCCAAATGAAAACTCATTTGTTACCATTGAAACACGGAACTGCGATTTTCCAAAATACAATTCATGGCCTATCCAGCAACAAGAGGTAACCGCCAATCCAAACATAGGTCAACCTACTGGTTGGTAATAAGACAGGATTAGGAGAAAACAAAATCAACCTTCCTCCTAATCCTATTTTATCGCTCAACTTTCCAAAGCTGAATCACTATTTTAAATGTAGACAATAACAAAAAAGAGCTAACTGATTAAAAATCAATTAGCTCTTTGCTTTCTAAGTACCCAGACCCGGGGTCGAACCGGGATGGAAGTGAATCCACTGGTGTTTGAGACCAGCGCGTCTACCGATTCCGCCATCTGGGCGTTTCTCTTAATTGCGGTGCAAAGATACAGCTTTATTTTTAACCTGCAAGCGTTTCAAAGAAAAAAAGAGAAAAAAAAGAGAAAACATGCCAGAAATAGTTCTATGTTCGGAGAGAAAAGCGTACTTTAGCAGAAACTTTTAAAACAGTCTATATCATGACAAATAAAGATAATTATTGCGTAATCATGGGAGGCGGTATCGGTAGCCGATTCTGGCCTTTTAGCCGCAAGACGTTGCCTAAACAGTTTCTTGATTTCTTTGGAACGGGGCGTTCGCTACTTCAACAAACATTCGATCGTTTCAACAAAGTGATCCCGACAGAAAATATATTTATCGTAACCAATGCCATTTACGCTGATTTGGTAAAGGAGCAGCTTCCACAGCTTAGCTCTGAACAAATCTTACTCGAACCGGCCAGACGAAATACAGCCCCTTGCATTGCATGGGCCTCTTATCATATCCGTGCACTGAACCCCAATGCCAATATCGTAGTAGCTCCATCCGATCACTTAATATTGAAAGAGGGAGAATTTCTTGAAGCTATCGAAAAGGGATTGCAATTCGTAGCGCAGTCGGATAAATTGTTGACACTTGGCATTAAGCCTAACCGTCCCGAAACCGGATATGGATACATTCAGATTGCAGAGAAAGAGACTGAGAACTTTTATAAGGTAAAGACGTTTACCGAAAAGCCGGAATTAGAATTAGCCAAAGTCTTTCTGGAAAGTGGTGAATTTTATTGGAACTCGGGATTATTCCTATGGAATGTCAACTCCATCATCAAAGCAGGAGAAGCATTGCTACCCGAACTGGCAGCCAAACTAACCCCCGGTAAAGAGATCTATGGCACTCCACAAGAGAAAGCATTTATCGAAGAGAACTTCCCTGCCTGCCCCAATGTATCAATCGACTTCGGTATCATGGAGAAAGCCGATAATGTCTATGTATCATTAGGCGACTTTGGTTGGTCAGATTTGGGAACATGGGGTTCACTGTACGAACTCTCACCGAAAGACGAAGACAACAATGTAATGCTCAAATGCGAAGCACTGACCTACAATAGTCAAAACAACATCATTGTATTACCCGAAGGCAAATTGGCCGTTGTTGATGGATTGGATGGTTACTTGATTGCCGAATCAGATAATGTACTTCTTATTTGTAAAAAAGACGAAGAGCATACCATCCGCAAATATGTAAACGATGCGCAGATAAAGTTAGGCGACGATTACATTTAAGGATGAAACCCGCATATAATAAGGAAAGGGTATCTCGATTGACTCGAGATACCCTTTTTGTTTGCTCATCACAGCTTATAAAATAAAAACTACCGTTGTGCCTGCCAAGCCTTATTGATCAAGGTGGCAATAGCGACAAACTCTTCATTGGATAGTTTAACTTTCGGATTTGAAATCACCATATCCGATTCTTTATTAATGGGAATCAAGTGAATATGCGCATGCGGAACTTCAAGCCCCATCACCGCTACACCCACACGTTTACATGGAATCGCCTCGGCAATAGCACCGGCTATCGTTTTTGCAAATAGGTGCATACCAGCCAGCATATCATCACTTAAATCAAATATGTAATCAACCTCTTGCTTGGGTACAACCAATACGTGTCCTTTCACCAACGGGTTGATATCAAGGAAAGCGAAGAATCGATCGTCTTCGGCTACCTTATAGCAGGGAATCTCGCCTGCAATAATTCTACTGAATATTGTTGCCATAACCTTTGTATATAAAAAAAGGCAAGCTCCGGATGGAGTCTTGCCTTAATATTAAATCGAAATATTGATTACTTCCAGATGTATCTCACCCTGAGGAACACGGATATCTGCAATGTCGCCCACCTTCTTACCCAGTAATCCCTGAGCAATGGGTGTATTGATTGAGATCTTGCCTGCTTTCAAGTCAGCTTCACTTTCCGATACGATTGTATAAATCATCTTCATACCATTTTTCATATTCTTCAGTTCTACCTTATTGAGAATCTGTACCGAATCAGTTTTCAGTTTAGACTCATCGATGATTTTTGCATCACCGATAATCATTTTTAGTTTATTAATTTTCATCTCAAGCATACCTTGAGCTTCTTTTGCTGCATCGTACTCTGCATTCTCCGACAGGTCACCTTTGTCGCGTGCTTCAGCAATTGCAGCAGAGATTTTGGGACGCTCCACTGTTTCCAGTTCCCGGAGATCCGCCATTAATTTCTTGTAACCTTCTTCTGACATATAAGCCATGATGTTTTCCTCCTTTTATTTTTATGGTCATATAAAACAAAAAAGAATTCCAACATGAGCCATGCTGGAACCCTCTTTATTATGATTTCGTTGCAAAGATAGGCTTTTATCCGATACGTGTCAAGAGAAAACCAATGCTATGCAACACATTTAACGAAAGTATACTAATTTATAACAACTTAGAGCAATGATTTGATGGCTGCATTCAAGTCCTTAACATCTTCGCCACGCACGCTCAATTCGTTGTTACGATTGATTAAGAAGTAAGCAGGCAATTGTTTTACATTGTACACGGCAGCATGGGTCGAATAGATTCCATTTCCATCGCGCACACTCACCCAAGGAAGGTTATCGGCCGATGTTTTCCAGAAATGCTCATCGGCATCCAGAGACACCTGATAGATTTCGAATCCTTGTGCAGCATACTCGTTATATAGCTCACGCAGCATCAAATTATGAGGTGCACCTGTCTGAGTCTGGTAAACGGTAAAGTCGAGTAACACTACCTTTCCTTTCAATTCGCTCAATTTACGAATATTTCCTTTAATATCGCGTAGGCTAATATCAATAAGCCCTGTTTCAACAATCTTCTCCTCGGGTACCTCAATCGTCTTTTGTTGAGGTGTACGCGTATTCTTCATTCCTTTAATCACAATATTATAAAGATTCTTTGAACGAATGGCGTGCGGATACAAATTATTAAGACTTGTCGCAACGGCAGCAAAACACTTTACATCGTCTTTGCTGTTCAACGGATCAAAGATAAGGTAGTTATTTAGCTTCTGGAACAGAGCAAAATAAGCGGCAGATGTATTGGGAGCTGCAAAAATATAGTTGATCTTAACGTCATCTTTATAATTCTTCAATAACACCGCAAGGCTATCTTCGAAAGCAGTAGGCGAAAGTTTATTGGCTCGAACAGTCTGAATCAATGCGTCAACATTCTTCTGTAATTCGACTTGTTTCATCGTGAGCACTTTTATTTTAGAGCTATTTTCAGATCCTTCAACAGTATAAGCCGTAGCAAAATCAACATAAGGAGCTTTGATTTGAATGGCTTCGGTAGAGTCGACAGCGAAATTAATAATTTTATCATCTACACGCAACCGATAAAACTCGGGCGCCTCCGGACGCGCTTGTTTAAAGCTAAATGAACCATCACCTTTAAGTTTAACCGAATCGAGCAGTGTCACTCCTTCTATTCCGGAAGCCTCTAAATAGAGCATTTTTCCATCTGCACCCGAAACATCTCCATTAACATTAAATTGAGGACCCGAATTACACGCAGTCAGTGCAAGAGCGGCAAAAGCTACCAAAGTTATCTTTTTCATATTATGTGTGTTATTTTTCGAACTGCAAATATAGTTCTTTTCAAGATTAGTCAAAGCATTTTGTACGCTTCTTCATCCTAAAAACTAAAATTTTAGGTCGTACAACAACTTTTTATCTCATTTCCACCAATTTAGAATGAGAAATGTATATCTTTGCAGGAATTTTGAAAGAAAATATAGATAAAACAATTTTTATGATTAACCCAATTGTTAAGACAATCGAGCTGGGAGATGGCAGAACCATTACGCTCGAAACGGGAAAGTTGGCAAAACAGGCAGACGGTTCTGTAATGCTCCGCATGGGTAACACCATGTTGCTTGCTACTGTTTGTGCCGCTAAAGACGCAGTTCCCGGAACAGATTTCATGCCTTTACAGGTAGAGTACAAAGAGAAATATGCCGCATTTGGCCGTTTCCCCGGTGGTTTCACCAAAAGAGAAGGAAGAGCTTCAGACAATGAGATTTTGACCTGCCGTTTGGTAGACCGTGCTCTCCGCCCCCTATTCCCCGATAATTATCACGCAGAAGTGTTCGTTAACATCATCCTGTTCTCAGCCGATGGAGTTGACATGCCCGATGCATTGGCCGGACTTGCCGCATCAGCAGCACTTGCCGTATCAGATATCCCTTTCAACGGGCCTATCTCTGAAGTACGTGTAGCACGTATCGATGGACAGTTCGTTATCAACCCAACTTTCGAGCAATACGCTAAAGCAGACATGGACATCATGGTTGCCGCTACTTATGATAATATCATGATGGTAGAAGGCGAAATGGCCGAAGTATCAGAAGCAGAGTTGTTGGAAGCAATGAAAGTTGCTCACGAAGCGATCAAGGTTCACTGCAAAGCTCAGATGGAATTCGCAGAAGCAGCCGGTAAGACTGTGAAGCGCGAATATTGTCACGAAGAAAATGACGAAGAACTCCGCAAGGCAGTTCATGCCGCATGCTATGAAAAGGCGTATGCCGTAGCTGCTTCGGGCAACCGCAACAAACATGAGCGTCAAGAGGCATTCGACACCATCTGTGATGAATTCAAAGCTACATTAAGCGATGAAGAATTGGCAGAAAAGAAAGCATTGATCGATCGCTACTACCATGATGTAGAGAAAGAGGCCATGCGTCGTTGTATCCTCGACGAAGGCAAGCGTCTAGATGGCCGTCAAACAACCGAAATTCGTCCTATCTGGAGCGAAGTAGGTTACCTGCCCGGACCTCACGGATCGGCTATCTTCACTCGTGGCGAAACACAGTCATTGACTTCTGTAACCTTGGGTACGAAGATGGACGAGAAAATCGTTGATGATGTATTGGCTCGTACCAAAGAACGCTTCTTATTGCACTATAACTTCCCTCCATTCTCTACAGGAGAAGCCAGACCTCAACGCGGTGTAGGCCGTCGTGAAATTGGTCACGGAAACTTGGCTCACAGAGCATTGAAAAAGATGATCCCTGCCAACTATCCTTATGTAGTACGTATCGTATCTGAGATCCTCGAATCGAACGGTTCTTCTTCTATGGCTACCGTATGTGCCGGTACTTTGGCTCTTATGGACGCCGGTGTACAGATTAAGAAACCAGTATCGGGTATCGCTATGGGATTGATTAAAAATGCAGGCGAAGATAAATATGCTGTTCTTTCGGACATTTTGGGTGACGAAGATCACTTGGGCGATATGGACTTCAAGGTAACCGGAACAAAAGACGGTATCACTGCTACGCAAATGGACATCAAGGTAGACGGTTTGTCGTTTGAAATCCTTGAGCGTGCATTGAATCAAGCAAAAGAAGGACGTATGCACATCCTTGGCAAGCTTACCGAAACAATGCCTGAGCCACGTGCCGAACTAAAAGATCACGCACCTCGTATCGAAACACTGACTATCCCGAAAGAATTTATCGGAGCCGTAATCGGACCTGGTGGAAAAATCATTCAAGGTATGCAGGAAGAAACCGGTGCAACAATCACTATCGAAGAAATAGAAGGTGTGGGCCGTATCGAAGTATCGGGCACTAACAAAAAATGTATTGACGACGCTATGCGCTTAATTAAAGGCATCGTTGCTGTACCCGAAGTTGGTGAAGTATACAAAGGAAAAGTACGCTCAATCATGCCTTATGGCGCTTTCGTTGAATTCCTACCCGGAAAAGACGGATTGCTGCACATCTCTGAGATTGACTGGAAACGTCTGGAAACAGTAGAAGAAGCCGGTATCAAAGAAGGAGATGAAATCGAAGTGAAGCTCCTTGATGTAGATCCTAAAACAGGTAAATTCAAACTTTCTAGAAAAGTGTTGATGCCTAAGCCCGAAAAGAATTAATCAACCATTTTGATATAGCTTTATAGCCCGACTACAAGTAGCCGGGCTATTTTTTTAAACAGAAAAAATATCGTATACATCTAAAAACTGTCCTTTAATTTTGTTTTTTTCAAAAAGAATGCGTTGCTTTGCTATGCAAAAACCAAAGAGCTATAAATCTCTGCTATGCCTACAGCGAATAACCTTCATTCGATAGATCATTTCACCCGGTTCTTTCAGGAGAATCAAGGACGCTTTTTGTCCTTTGCCTATTCTTATATAAAAGACAAAAGTGAAGCAGAAGATATTCTAATGGAGTCAATGTTTACATTGTGGGAAAATCGAGACAAATGGGACAAAGATTCCAACCTGCAAGCACTACTACTCACCATCATTCGCAACAAAGCTCTTAACTATCTGGCGCACGAACAAGTGCGTCTTCGTGCCGAAGAAGACATCAACATCCACAAACAGCGAGAACTCGATTTACGCATCTCTACCCTGGAGGCTTGTGAGCCTAACACCATCTTCAATTCAGAGATTCAGCACATCGTCAACAAAACACTCAGCCAAATGCCCGAACAAAGTCGTCATATATTCGTGCTGAGCCGTTATCAAAATACACCTAACAAAATGATAGCCGAACAGCTAGGGATATCAGTCAAAGCCGTAGAATTCCATATCACTAAAACGCTAAAAATACTTCGTACCGAACTAAAAGATTATCTTATTTCCATTCTTTTTTAAAAAAACTTCCATTTTCCATTAGGGTTGTACCAAGTGAGCCTGTTATATATACAGAAACCAGAAAAACAACCACCATGGATCAACATACATTATTCAAGTATTTTAAAGGAAATGCCACGATCGATGAAGAAAAGCAGATTCTTAATTGGGTAGATGCTTCGAACGAAAACAGAAAAAGCTTTCAAAAAGAACGCATGTTGTATGACATAGCTTTGTTTTCGAGCGACAAGCAACAACAAAAACAGAAGAGAGTCCGTATCTTTTCACTGCTTCAATGGAGTGCCCGTATAGCTGCCGTTGCAGTATTGGTGATCGGTATCGTTTTTTTTACGAGAGAGTATCGCTATAATCAGATAGCTCAGTTGCAAACCGTCACCGTTCCTGCCGGTCAACGCGCACAAATAACCTTAGCCGACGGCACAAAGGTGTGGTTGAACTCAAAGTCAACACTGACGTACGCTTCCAACTTCGGGCGTGAAGAAAGAAACGTTGAATTAGATGGTGAGGCTTACTTCGAGGTAGCCAAAAACAAAAAAATCCCTTTCTATGTAAATACCGAAAAGAATAAGGTACGGGTGGTAGGCACCAGCTTCAATGTATGTGCTTACAGCGGTACAAACGAGTTCGAAACAACACTTGTCGAAGGTATCGTCGATATCTATATTGCAGGCAACGACAAGCCCATCACCCGCTTAACTAAAGATGAGTTCTTTGGAGAATACAATGGAAAATACAAAAAAGCAGTCCTCTCTTCCTACGAATACCTGAGATGGAAAGAAGGGTTATATTGCTTTGACGACTCCTCTTTCAGCTGTATTCTTACCCGCTTGGAAAAGTACTATAATGTAAACATAACCGTCAATAACCCAAAAGTACTTGACTACCGCTGTACTGGTAAATTCAAAGAACAAGACGGCATTGAACATATACTAAAAGTGATACAAAAAGATCATAAATTCGGCTATACCATCAACGAAGGAAAAGATAGCATTAGTATTCAATAGCAAGTAAACGAGAACAATATAACCTTTATAGAGTACAAACCCCTTAAAATTTAAGAACCATGAAAATATAACAAAAGCTTATCCCCACAAAAAAAGAATCGGAAAGTACCCCCATACTTTCCGATTCAAAAACAGTCAAAAATCGACCTTAATCAATTTATTAACTTAACACATTACAAAGATATGAGAAAAATTTCTTTGCTGAGGCATTATTGCCCAAAAAGTTTTGTATCAAAGCAAACATTGTTAACCATGAAGATCACCCTATTCCTTCTTCTATTCATTTCATTTCAAGCATACAGCTCGGATGGACACTCGCAGAACGTGAAGATTAGCATCCCTCATGCTAAAATGAAGGTAAGCGACTTACTTTCAACGATCGAGTCTCAAACAGAATATCTCTTCGTTTATAACAAAAAGAACGTAGACATTCGTCGCACAGTCGATGTAGAAGCCAACAACAAAGCCGTTTCCGAAATATTGGATGAAGCTTTTGAAGGCACTGAACTCAAGTATGTAATGGAAGGCAACAACATTGTGCTCACGAAAAGGGCTGAGCCAACGGCTTCCGTACAACAGAATAATAAAATAGCAATCAAAGGTAAAGTAACCGACATGAATGGTGAGCCCATCATTGGTGCCAACGTATTGGAGAAGGGAACGAGCAATGGTTCCATCACCGATTTAGATGGAAACTTCAACTTAACCGTTCCCGGCAATGCTGTACTAGTTGTTTCGTACATAGGTTACTTACCACAAAACATTGCCGTAAACGGACAAAAGGTATTCAACATAAAAATGCAGGAAGAGGCACAAGCCTTAGAAACGGTTGTAATTACGGCAATGGGTATCAAAAAGAAAGAAGCCTCTTTAACCTACTCGACTCAACAACTGGGTGGTGATGAGCTGACTCGTGCTAAAGACCCTAACATGATCAATGCCCTCGCTGGTAAAACTGCCGGTGTGCAGATAACGAAAAGCGCAGCCGGATTAGGTGGCTCGGCAAAAGTATCGATTCGTGGTGCTCGCTCAGCATTCTCCGGAGGAAATAATCAACCTCTATATGTGATTGACGGTGTACCTATGCTGAATAATAGCACTGAGTCCACTGCAACAGTTATGGGTGGGGAGAATGACGGTGTAAACCGCGATGCAGGTGATGGTATATCCAATTTAAACCCCGATGATATCGAGAGCATGAATATATTAAAAGGAGCCTCTGCAGCAGCACTCTACGGTTCGCAAGCTGCGAATGGCGTCATTCTGATCACAACAAAAAAAGGAAAAGTTGGTATGCAAAAAATTACTTTCTCGTCCAACCTTACCGTTGACCATGCTATCAGCCTTCCTGAATTCCAAAACTCCTATGGTCGTTTTGAAAACGGTACCAGCAGCTGGGGAAAGCAAGGTAACCTTACCGACTACAACAATGCAGGAAACTTCCTCGACAATGGTGTTACCGCCATGAACTCAGTTTCATTAATGGCAGGCAACGAGAAGATGCAGACTTACTTCTCTTATGCCAATACGACTGCTACCGGTATTATCGACTCTAATAAACTACAGAAACATAATATTACTTTCCGCGAAACAGCCAGCTTCTTCAACGATCGTTTAAAATTAGATGGAAATGCAAACTTGATGACCCAAACGATCAAAAACAGCCCTTCATCTGGTGGATATTATCTAAATCCATTGGTAAACATATACGGCTTCCCTCGCGGCATGGATATGTCTCCTTATGCTGATAACTACGAAGTTTATAGTGCAGATCGTAATATGAATCTTCAAAACTGGTATGTATCTAACGAAGACGGCACGATCAGTGAATGGGATCAAAACCCCTATTGGATCAAGAATCGCGTAACCAGCAGCAACAAACGTTACCGGGCCATGGCTGCTTTAAGCGCTAGCGTAAAAATAGCCGACTGGTTGACTATTCAAGCACGTGGTAATGTAGACTATGTGAGCGATAAGTTTGAAAACAAGATGTATGCTTCGACCTCTCCCAATATTGCCGGAACCTACGAAGGCAAAATGAATGGACGTTATGTCTGGTCAGATAGTCAGAACTTTCTTGCCTATGGCGACGTTATGGCTATGTTTAACAAAACATTCAACAAATTTTCTATCACGGGAGCCATAGGTACCAGTATCAATGTTAATACAGCAAACTCGTTGATGATCGACTCTAAGTTGGCATCGCTCTATCGCCCAAATGTATTTACCGTACCCAACATTGTTGTAAGTTCTAAGGCTGCCATTTCACATACAATTGACTCCAGACGAACCATTCAGTCAGTATTTGGCACAGCACAGATGGGCTGGGATGACGCACTTTATCTAGACATCACAGCTCGTAACGACTGGTCATCTACCTTGGCAAACACCAACAGCATGAGATCCGGATTTTTCTACCCCTCAGTGGGTCTTACATGGATTCTCTCCAAAAGTTTAAAACTTCCCGATTGGATTTCATTCGGTAAGATAAGAGGTTCTTATGCACAAGTAGGTAATGACCTTCCACTCGGAATTACCAACTTGACAGATATCATTCAAGCAGGAGGAACTATTCAGGTGAACGATACTGAACAACGCGGTGACCTAAAGCCAGAAATCAGTAACTCGATTGAATTCGGAACAGAATGGAAATTCTTCAATAGCCGCTTAGGCATAGACTTCACCTGGTACAAAACAGATACGAAAAATCAACTTCTTCGTATGCCAAATCCAGCAGGCTCGCTCTATGCATACCGCTATATTAATGCTGGCAAAATTGAGAACAAAGGTTTTGAGCTAACCGTAGATGCGACCCCGGTTATGAATGATGACTTCCGCTGGAAAACAGCAATCAATGTTTCTGCCAATCGCAATAAGATTGTGTCGCTTCATCCTGATTATACTGAATTTAGCTACGGCCAGGAAGGTTTCTCAATGGCTTACCAGATGCGTATCAAAGAAGGAGGTAAGTTAGGAGATATATACGGCAATGCATTCGTGCGTAATGAAGACGGGTCTATCAAAGTAAATGAAGACGGGTCGCCTGTTGCACGTACAGGTAACAAAGATCTACTCGGCAATAGTAATCCGGATTGTATGCTAGGTTGGAGTAACACCTTTACATACAAAGGCTTTTCGCTCTATTTCTTGATTGACGCCCGTTTGGGAGGTGATGTCATGTCACTAACACAAGCAGATCTTGATTCCCGTGGCGTTAGTAAAGCAACCGGTGAAGCTCGTGACCGTGGATATGCAGAGTTTGCAGGACAACAATTTAGTAACGTCAAAGCATTTTACGGTACAGTAGGCGGACGTAACGGAATCTCTGAATATTATATGTACGATGCAACAAATATTCGTTTACGAGAATTATCGCTTGGTTACTCTTTCCCACAAACGCTACTTGCCAAAACAAAAGTATTTACAGGAATCGACGTTTCCATGGTAGCTCGTAACTTATTCTTTATCTATAAAGATGCACCGTTCGATCCAGATGCTACTCTATCGGTAGGTAACAATAACCAAGGAGTAGACGTATTCGGAATGCCGACTACACGCAACATCGGCTTTAATGTTAAATTTACATTCTAACTATTAACTGACAGATTATTATGAAAAGATATACATATATAGCAGCCATTCTATTAGGTAGTTTAACCGGATTATCCGGATGTACTGACAATTTTGAGTCAGACAATGAAAGAAAAGGTGGTTTTACAGAAGAAGCCAAAGAATATGACTACCAGAAATACACGATGCCGCTCGAAATCATACAGTCGGGCATTTATTTCCAATATAACTGGGGGGATGGTCTCAATTGGCCATGGCAGCTGACACAAGCTTTGCAGCACGACATGTTCTCTGGTTATTTTCACGATCAAACATCCAAGTTCAATGATAAGAACTCGGTATACAATATCAATACCGGATGGTCCAATGCAGCATGGAATTATACCTATCAATACATATTTCCAGTTGTTTATAAAGCAGAGTTAAACAGCAAAGGTGTCGAGCAAGCTATTCAATATTATGGTGTTACAAAGATTTTAAAAGTCGAATTGATGCATCGTATCGCCGACACCTATGGCCCTATCGTATATAGTAAATTCGGTAGTAATACAGGAAACTCGGTAGACACCCAACAAGAAGCCTATACAGCCTTCTTTAACGATCTTGACGCAGGTATAGAAGCCATAGACAAGTTTTTAAAAGATGGAGGCAGTGATGCAGCCATCAATTCGATTGATATGCTCAATTGCAATAGCCTCAAAACTTGGATTAAGTTTGCAAACTCACTGCGTTTACGTTTGGCTATGCGTATCTCAAACGTAGATAAAACAACTGCTGACGCTCAGACTAAAAAAGCATTTACCAATACGTATGGCTTCCTAGAAGAACCAGGCGACGTTATTCAAGTATCGGGTCATGGATATACCAATCCGCTCTACGGAGTAGCCGGATGGGGTGAGGTATACATGGGAGCGTCTATGGCATCTGTATTAAACGGATATGAAGACCCTCGCCGAGCCAAGTGGTTTAACAAAGCGACTCTTCAAGGACACGAAAACGAATGGCTAGGAATTCCACAAGGCGTATTAATGCACGAAGGAGATCCAAATTATTATGGTACATACTCCAGTTTCAATACAGTTACCGGAGAAACAACCCCAGCTATTTTGATGAGCGCAGCCGAAGTATGGTTGCTCCGTGCCGAAGCAGCGCTTCGCGGATACAGCACCGAAGTAGCCAAATCGTGTTATGAAAGAGGTGTACAAACATCTTTTGCCCAATGGAAAGTAGGCGATGCAAGTACTTATCTTTCAAGTGAGAAGAAGCCTGTCAATTATAAAGAGATGATCCCTACCAGTGGCGGCAAAGATATGGCAGCACGAATTACAATCTCACCAAAATGGAATGATGCTGCCGATAAAGAAGGTCAACTAGAGCAAATCATCACCCAAAAATGGCTGGCTTGCTTCCCCGAAAGTTATGAAGCATGGAGCGAACAGCGTCGGACAGGTTATCCTAAATTGTTTAAAGTACAAACCAATAATAGCGGTGGTTTGATTGACACAGATATCATGATTAGACGTCTTCCATTCTCGACAGATGATGCTAGTAAAGATCCAAGTCAGTACCAAGCATTACAAACTGCCTTGGGCGGAGCCGATAACGGCGGAACCCGTTTGTGGTGGGATGCCGGTAAGAATAATTTTTAAATCACAAAGGTATAAGTAAAGCATTTTAATTAGTAGTGTTTTCTAAAGCAGTATTGGTTTATATAGGAAAAAAGGTTGGAGGGAGTAATGCCGGATGGCATTACTCCCTTTCCTTTTAGCCACAAAGAGCATATTTATAAATGCAATACCAACGGCAGCGTATCGGCAACCAAATCAATCTGCATACATAAAAACATGGGGATGTTGCTATACGGAACATCCCCATGTTCTATATAACAACACCCCCATGTTTTAGCAAAAGAAGTAGTATATCCTTTCAAACACGATATAGGGTACAGTGTGTGTAACTTATCTTTATTTATGCACTGAGCAAACGGTCTTATTCATAAGTGAGCACGGGCAACTCATTTCTCAACGCGCCCAACGCATTCAGCGCCAATGCCTCCATCTCATCCTCACCGGGATATACATGGACAGGGGCAAGAAAAGAGACGCGCTCTTTCAGGCGAGAAACCACATACTCATTGTGAGCAATACCACCGGTGAGCAGAATGGCATCGACCTTACCGTAAAGTACGGTAGCAGCAGCACCGATGCCTTTGGCTATGTTATAAATCATAGCATTGAGTATCAGTTCGGCATGCGTATCGCCAGCTTCAATCTGTTTGATGATAGCGGGCACATCAGTTGTGCCCAAATGTGCAGTCAGCCCGGCTCTTCCCGAGATGCGCTTCTTTAACTCATCTTTCGTGAGCGTTCCGCTAAAGCAGAGGTCGATCAACTGCCCAGCCGGAAGTGTTCCCGCACGTTCGGGAGAGAAAGGTCCTTCGCCATCTAGCGCATTATTGGCATCAATCGCTCTGCCGTGTTGATGGGCAGCGATGGAAATACCTCCGCCTAGGTGGCAAATAATAAGATTCAGGTCTTCGTAGCGACAGTGCCGTTCGGCTGCAAAGCGTCGGGCAATAGCCTTTTGGTTCAGAGCGTGCCAAATGGTAATGCGAGGCATCAGCGGAGAACCCGATATACGGGCTACATCGTCGAGTTCGTCGACCACACCCGGGTCGGCAATAAAGGCACGACAACCGGGAATGGCTTTCGCCAGTTCGTCGGCAATCAATCCTCCAAGATTACAGGCATGGGTACGCATGGCGTGAACGGTATCGTTCTTCATCGCATCGTTCACCTCGTACACTCCACCGGGGATGGGCTTCACCAGTCCACCGCGACCAATCACCGCATCAAATTGAAGGGCAATGCCCTCTTTCTCGAGCTGAGACAAAACGAGCGATTTGCGAAACTCGAACTGATCGGCCACCGAATGGAAAGCCGTCAATTCATCGACCGAGTGCCGAATGTTGCGAACCAAAATAGGACGTTCGTCCTCGTAAACAGCTATCTTCGTCGAAGTAGAGCCGGGATTGATAACCAGAATCTTCATAAGGAGTGATGAATTATGGGTGGTTAGTTAAGAATTGCCACACGTTAGGCATGCCATGGCAATGCTGTAATATTTGGATAAGCCGGAATCGCTACGCGAAGGTAGTACCACCGGACAAATAGGTCCTTGCAATAAGCCTGCCATATCCGCATTGGCAAATAAAGCGACAGATTTATAAAAGGTGTTCCCGGATTCGATATTGGGAAATATCAGCACATCGGCCTGCCCGTTAATAGGCGATACAATGCCTTTGATATCACCACTTGCCTGCTCGCAGGAGGTGCGTACATCGAGTGGTCCGTCAATAATAACATTGCCAAACTCTCCGGCTTCGGCCAACTCGACAATGTTTACGTAATCGAGCGAATGGGGAAACTTGGCACTTACCTTCTCGGTACAGTGAATGAGCGAAACGCGGGGCTGCTCAATACCGAACCGGCGGCACGTATGAATGGCATACCATATCATCTCAATGCGTTGTTGCAAAGTAGGCCGGGGAATGACGGCAGCGTCGGAAAAGAAAAGAAACTTATCATAGGTCGGGATCTGCATCATAGCCAGATGTGTCAGGATTTTGCCTTTGGGAAGAATTCCTTTCTCTTTATCAAGAATAGCGTGCAACAGATTATCGGTATTGATGATGCCTTTCATCAGAATATCGGCTCCCCCCTCGCGAATAATACGAACGGCCTGCCGGGCAGCCTCGTCGGAGTCTTCTACATGAACGATGTGTACGAACTCCGGGTATTTTTTCAATGCAGGATATTTCTCCAATGCAGCAGAATCGCCAATCATGATAAATTCGGCAATTCCTTCTTCGAGCGAACGCGATACAGCATATTCGGTATTAGGGTCATTGGCACATACTACTACAATCCGCTTGCGTTGATGAAGGGCTTTAAGATGAGATGTAAGTTGGGCAAAGTTTCTAATAGGTTCCATAACGATAGATTTTTAGCAAATATCCGAAAAAGGATTGAAATGTTATGCATGCGAAAGCAGAAAAATAGAGAGGTGCACTAACATTTTGATATTTTTAGTTACCGACGAAAAAACTACGCAAAAATGGGTGTTACTCTGTAGTGAATATGTATTTTTGCAAAAAGAACTAAAAAACATGAATACCCTGACCCTACCTCCCTATCTGCACGAAGGCGACAAGGTTGTCATCGTGTCTCCTTCCGGAAAAATAGATAAATCGTTTATCACAGGTGCACGCAAGCGTCTCGAGTCTTGGGGGCTGAAAGTAATCCTGGGCAAACACGCAAACAGTTCATCGGGACGCTATGCCGGAACCATCAAACAGCGACTCTCCGATCTTCAGACTGCCATGGACGATAAAGAGGTGAAAGCCATCTTCTGTAGCCGGGGTGGATATGGGGTTGTTCACCTTATCGACAAACTCGACTTTGCACTCTTCGCTCAATACCCGAAGTGGCTGATTGGTTTCAGCGATATTACCGCGCTGCATAACCTGATTCAAGAAAAAGGCTTTGCCTCACTACACGCTCCCATGGGGCGTCATTTAACAGTCGAGGCTGCCGACGATCCATGTTGTACTTATTTGCGCGACGTATTGTTTGGCAATCTTCCGACCTACAGCTGCAAAAGACATAAGCTAAACCACACCGGCACTGCCCGGGGCATCTTGCGAGGGGGCAACCTATCCGTGTTCTATGGTTTGCGAGGCACTCCCTATGACATACCTGCCGAAGGAACAATTCTCTTTATCGAAGATGTCAGTGAACGCCCCCATGCAGTGGAACGTATGATTTATAACCTGAAGCTGGGTGGAGTGCTCGATCACTTATCGGGGCTTATCATCGGGCAATTTACCGAATACGAAGAAGACCGCTCATTGGGCAAAGACCTATATGGAGCACTGGCCGATCTGCTGAAAGAGTACAATTACCCCATCTGTTTTAACTTCCCTGTGGGGCATGTCACTCACAATCTGCCGCTTATTTGCGGAGCCGAAGTAGAGCTAACGGTGGGAAAGAAATCGGTCGATTTATCTTTTATCTGTTAATAATTCATTCGATCGGCCCATCATCTGTCCGAAAATCACTAATTTTGAGGCTTGAACAAAAAAAGATGGATATGAAGAAGAACTATGTGATGCTAATGGCGGGACTCTTGTTATTTTCGACCCTCTCGTGTGGTAACAAAAGCAAAACAACCGACGAAGAGGTGAAAAAGGAAACCGTAAAGGCTCCTGTGTTTGATGCCGATAGTGCTTATCAGTATGTAAAGGCACAGGTCGATTTCGGTCCGCGTGTACCCAACACCCCGGAACATGTAGCTTGTGGCGACTATCTGGCTGCACAACTGGAAACGTTCGGTGCCAAAGTAACCAATCAATATGCCGATCTGATAGCCTACGATGGTACACTACTCAAGGCACGGAATATCATCGGCTCTTACAATCCCGAAACGAAAAAGCGTATTGCGCTGTTTGCTCACTGGGACACACGCCCATGGGCCGACAATGATCCGGATAAAAAGAATCACCACACCCCTGTTCTCGGAGCCAACGATGGTGCAAGCGGCGTAGGTGTATTGCTCGAAATAGCCCGCCTCATTCAGCAACAGCAACCCGAACTGGGCATCGACCTGATCTTTTTGGATGCAGAAGATTATGGCACTCCGCAATTCCACAATGGAGAGTCGAAAGAAGACAGTTGGTGTTTGGGCGCACAGTACTGGGCACACAATCCTCATGTAGCGAACTACAATGCCCGTTTCGGCATTTTACTCGACATGGTAGGGGGTAAAAATGCAACCTTCTACAAAGAAGCTTATTCGGAAAAGTATGCCAAAGACGTAAACACCAAGGTCTTTAAAAAAGCCAACAGTTTGGGCTATGGACGCTACTTCATCGATGAGAAAACGGGTGCTGTGACCGATGATCATCTCTTTATTAATCGCATTGCCCGGATTCCGACAATCGACATTGTGCCCAACCAAACTGAGGCCGAACTATCAAGCTTTGGCGACACCTGGCATACCGTCAATGATAACATGGAGCATATCGACCGGAATACCCTCAAGGCGGTAGGCCAAACGGTACTCGAGGTCATCTATAACGAACGATAGGCAGGGGAATGACTCACTTACCAAATTAGCAAATTAATAAATTATTCAATATGTCAATTAACGAATTACAAGACGAGGTTATTGCCGAATTCAGCGACTTTGATGACTGGATGGATCGCTATCAGCTACTGATCGATTTAGGAAACGAACAGCAACCTCTCGACGAGAAATATAAAACAGAACAGAATCTGATTGAAGGCTGCCAAAGCCGCGTATGGTTGCAAGCCGATGAGGAAGATGGAAAAATAGTGTTCAAAGCAGAGAGTGATGCTTTGATTGTAAAAGGAATTATCGCCTTACTCATTAAAGTAGTTTCGGGACATACACCCGATGAGATTCTGAATACAGACCTTTATTTTATCGATAAGATCGGTCTGAAGGAACACTTATCACCTACGCGTAGCAATGGGTTATTATCGATGGTCAAGCAGATGCGTCTCTATGCCTTAGCTTTCAAAGCACGAGGAAATCAATAACAAATCTGCAATCGCAACAAATGGTTAATGACGATGTAGCCTCACAACACATCATCATTAACCATTTGCTTTTTAGCAGTTACTTCGCTCCTACTCCTCTTCTTTAAATTCCAATATGTCGCCGGGCTGACAATCCAGCTCTTTACATATAGCCTCGAGAGTAGAAAAACGAATCGCCTTTGCCTTCCCCGTTTTGAGGATAGAAAGGTTTGCCGGAGTGATGTCTACTTTCTCCGCCAAATCACCCAAAGAGATCTTTCTTCGAGCCATCATGATATCGAGGTTTACTATTATAGGCATAAATACTTCTTTTTATTACTTGGTTAGGTTAAATAGTTAGGTCTTGCTCTTCTTTCATCCGCAATCCTATAGCAAAAACTTCGCCAACAATTAAACTGACAAGTCCCAGCACGAGTGTTAAGGTAGAGATAAGTTCGCTTGTCGAAAACGAGTAACCGGAAACGCTGAATATACCCGAAAGCTGCCAAGCCATGATCCATGAAGGAATGGCCGAAAAGAGAAAGGTAAGTACCAGCAGTATGCCCAGCCACCGAAGCCGGCGCACATTTTTCCAGTTAAAGATATCGGATTTATTGATCGAAACAATCAGTTTAAAGAAAATGATTACAGAAAAGAGGCTTACAAAAATATAGCAGAAAGAACTTAAATTGGCAACAAGCATCAACCATATATTAGGTTCGGACTTGACACTTACCAACAACTGAGAATAGAGCGCAGGCACATATTCCCTAGACTTTTCATTGTACACAGAATCTTTCATCTCGGTAAGGTCGTTGGGCATCAGTGCTACTACCTTAAGATCTTGTATGGCACTAAGTTTCACCTTGTCCTTGGATTGCTCCATACCCGCACGAACTCCCGACATGAACATGCTACTCAGGTTATAGGTCGACTCAAATACCGAGTAAACAAGTACCAGCATGACCAAGAGGCAAAGTATATTCAATCTTTTTTTCATCGCTTATTCTTCTATTATGATGGTTTCTATATTTGTTTTGTCTTTTTTCCACGGATAAGTAATCGTAGTACGCCTCATTAGGAGATAAGCACCAATGAAAAGCACCAGAGAAAGGATGGTTAACGCCAAAGATACAGACTCATTTTTAATCAGATCGTTTATGTGCTGCACATCCGGATATTTCAAGCTGAGGTAAACCGAAAGGCTATTATTAATAATGTGTACTATAATACAGGGAATCAGACTGGCCGTTTTATAGTACATCCAAGCCAGCAACAGACCAATAAGACCTGCACCTACCACCTGAATGGGGTTAAGGTGGACAACTCCAAACAGCAATGCCGAGATAATAATGGCCTTCGAGGGACTGTATTGCTTCAGGAGTGCTTTGGTTATGGCACCGCGAAACAGCAGTTCTTCCAGAACCGGACCAAGCACAGCAATACCAAGAATACCGACCCATCCGGCTTGCAGCAAATCAAATGTCTCTTTCATCAAATCGGGAAGGTGGAGATAAGACATCAAGAAATCCAACAGCCAGATACCTGAGAAAGAAATAACCAACGTCAAGCCTATATAAGAGGGTGATACAATGGACCAAGTAGACTTTTCCGTACTGATATAGCCCAACTTCCAAAGCCAAAGTCCCATCAAAGCGATGGAAAGGAAAAGCGAAGGTGAAAGACTCATTGATTGAACCGTCGACAGATCTCCCCCCGTAGCCAAGACATAAATGGCAAAGGGAATAAGCATTAAGAAAGCACTCAGGATTTGAATCCCGAAATAGATAAAGATGAGCTTGATGGCTGTTTTCATTTTGTTTTAGGATTACGAATTGGCAACCGAGTTGCAAATAAATAAGGCCAGCATAGAGATTGATACCACTAACAACGAAATACTCATAAATGATTTTTTCATACTAGTATTGTTTTTAATAATTGTTATTCAATGATTATTTATCGTTTTTCGATATGCAAAGAAAAGGGTTATTTTCTAACTAGCAAAGAAATAGCCCATTATTTTATCGAAAAACAATAAATAATCTATGTTTTACGATAAAAACAATCAAAAACGGCTCTATGTAGCGAAGTGAATAAGAAAAATTTAGCAAAGTAGCGACTCAACAGCATCTTCATCTTTTTGCATTTGCACCACTAACTCATCGACCGTATCAAATCTAAGCTCTTTACGAAGGTGTTTTACAAAGGAGATCGTCATTGGTTGATGATAAATATCGGCATCAAAATGAAGAATATTAACCTCAATGCTTTTACTGCCATTATCAAAGGTAGGACGGTGACCGATATTGAGCATTCCCTTATAGGTTTGCTCGGCCAGGGTAACATACACTGCATATACCCCATCCGCAGGAACAAGTTTATCGCAATCATCGACCTGCAAATTGGCGGTAGGAAAACCGATTTTACGCCCAAGCTGATAACCACCGACAACAGTTCCGCTCAGAAAATACGGATATCCCAAATAGCGGGCAGCATGATCTACCTCACCACGCAGCAACTGTTCACGAATAACAGAAGAACTTATATGTACATCGGCATAGGCACGAGCTCGCAATACCTCCATACCGATGGTAGCACCATGGGCTCGATAGCTGTCAAAGCCTTCGCTCCGGTTATGCCCGAAGCGATGATCATAGCCAATGACCAGGCACTGCACACCGTAGCGTTCTTTGAGTATGTTGCTCATAAACTCCTGCGCAGTGAGATGGGATACTTCGGGGGTAAAGTCGAGCATGAAACAGTAATCGACTCCTGTTTCGGTCAGTAGGGCTGTTTTCTCCGCTTGTGTCGTGAGTAATTGTGGATGATAGCCCGGATTCATCACCTTACGGGGATGTACCGGGAAGGTAATAAGTGCCGATGGCAGTCCACGGGCAGCAGCCACCTCCTTCACTTGTTCGATGAGGAAGCGATGCCCCTGATGCACTCCATCGAAAAAACCGATGGTTGCTACACAGGGAGGAAGCGACATATCTGGAAAATGGTGAAAAGTCTGCATATATTTACTTGGCACTATTGAATCATTTAGATAAAAAGAGTTCCCCAATCCTCGCCTGCTTGTGGCGTATAGGTCGACATGCCCAGCGTACGGGCTGTTGCACAATTGGCCTCAGAATCGTCTATAAAGAAGGTTTGTTTTGGGTCGATACCGGCATCATCAATAACGGCTTCAAAGATTTCGGCATCCGGCTTCACCATCTTCATCTCATAAGAGAGGTATATCTTCTCAAAATAATCTTCAACACGAAAGCCCCGGTAAGGAAAAGCATGCTTGCAAGCCCATTTCCAATGAATTTCGTTGGTATTGCTGAGCAGATATACCACATACTTTTCGCGCAACTTCAATAATAGGTCGAGCTTAAACGTGGGTATATCCACTAAAAAGCTATTCCACACGGTATCGATCTGACGGTCGGTGACTATCTTGCCCATCTTATCGCGAATGCCGTTACGAAACTCGGACGCCGTAATGAGCCCTTTTTCCTGCTCCATAAAGATGCCTTGCTGATGGTATACATCGAGCATCTCATCTGCATCGGACAGGCCAAGCTTCTTAAAGTTTTCAATACAACGCGGACGGTCGAGATTGATTAGTACACCACCAAAATCAATCAGAAGGTTTTTTATTCCTTTTCTTTTCATGAGTTTATTTCTGAATTAAACGCTGAACAAGGCGAATCAACTCACCTACCCACAACACAGCAGAGGAAGAGGCGATAAGGATAAGCCATGTTTGCCAGTCAAGTGGCTCGGTACGAAAGACAGCTCCACCGAACTGTACAATCAAAATCTGTCCACCCAGAATGGCGAACACGATGAGCACCATGCCATAAGATTTGAATAATCCCTTGAATGCCGAATCGGTTGTACCGAATACACGCGCATTGAACAGGTTCCAAAACTGCAACATAACAAAGAAGGTAAAGAAGATGGTGAGTCTATGCACCGTCATTCCCCCAACAGCATTTGTAAAATAGTAAATCATTCCCATCAGCACAATCAGAAAAGCCACTCCCACACCAAAGATATTGGCTCGCATCGGTTTACTGATAATGAAATCGGTAGAACGACGGGGCTTTTCTAACATCACACTCTCACTGGGCGGAATAGAAGCCAGTGCCAAAGCAGCAAACGTATCCATGATGAGGTTCACCCAAAGCATTTGGGTAACAGTCAAGGGTAGTTCGGTTCCGACAAACGATCCTAATAGCACAATGAGCAATGCCACGAAATTAATCGTTAGCTGAAATACGATGAACCGTTGGATATTCTTATATAAGGAGCGTCCCCACATCACGGCCGTACCGATACTGTTGAACGAATCATCGAGCAAGGTTATATCGCTGGCTTCTTTGGCCACCGAAGTTCCGGTACCCATCGACAAGCCGACTTGTGCATGATTAAGCGCAGGAGCATCATTGGTTCCGTCACCCGTTACCGCTACTACAGCCCCCTTTTGTTGAAGCAGCTGTACCAGACGTTGCTTATCGGTGGGGCGGGCACGCGACATAATCTTCAGATCCATCACACGGTTCAAGGCTTCTTCGTCGCTCAGTTCGGCAAAGGCAACTCCGGTAATACGGTTGCGTTCGGTATCTTCGGGTTTCCACAAACCAATCTGACGGGCAATCTCTGTAGCAGTACCGGGCGTATCACCTGTTACAATCTTAATACCGATACTGGCCGACTGACATTTAGCTACCGCAGCAGGTACATCCGAACGAATAGGATCGGAGATAGCAACGACACCCAGGAAGTTCAAGTCATTTCCATCGACCAGTGCCACACAGTCATCCGGTGCATTGTCGTCTACAATCTTGAAAGCAAAGCCCAGTGTACGCATCGCCATATTTTGATAGGTCAGCAATTGAGCTTCGACCGTAGAGCGATACTCAACACTGTCGATACGCTTACCGTCGAGAATAACTTCTTTGCATTTTCCCAATACAATCTCGGGAGCACCTTTTATATAGAGTACTTTCTTGCCTATCAAAGGCGATTTGACCAACGTAGCCATAAACTTCCGTTCGGTCGAGAAGGTTAGTTGGTCGAGTATCTTCGTATTTTCTCTTATCTCCAGGTAATTGCGTTGCTGCGCATTGAGCCACAATAGCAGGGCTACTTCGGTAGGATTGCCTACCCCTTTGGGCTTCTCTCCGACTCCCATCTCTTCGAGGAAAGCAGTGGAATTAGCACTGATACCCTCGACGATCAACTTACTGATATCATCATCGGCCAACTGTCCGCCCGATTTCAATCCGTAGAAGTTAGGCTCGTGTACCTGCATCAGGTTCTGTGTCAGTGTACCGGTTTTATCGGTACAGATTACGGTGATGGCACCCATTGTTTCGCAGGCATGCATCTTACGCACCAAATTATTTGTCGAAAGCATGCGACGCATATTCAGTGCCAGACTGAGTGTAACACTCATAGGCAAACCCTCGGGAACTGCTACAACAATAAGCGTAACGGCCATCATAAAGTATTTCAATACGATCTGCGCAATGGCCAGATATTCGGCCCAGCCCGTCACCTCATGTGTAGCAAAGTAATGGTACAGATCCTTGCTTACGAAAATAATGAAAGTAGCACCGGCTACCGTAAAACCGATCTTCCCAATCAGTTTGGCCAGTTTAGTTAATTGAATATTCAAAGGAGTTGCCTCACCGCTTTGTTCGGTACTCTGACGGGCTACTTTTCCGATCTCGGTGGCATCACCAACGCAGAGCACCTTCATCATACCGTGTCCGTCGACCACTGTTGTTCCACGCATCACTCTATTCGAAGCATAGGTGGCTTCATCGTCAAATTCGGCTTCGTTGGTCGTTTTGGCAATCACTGGTTCGCCGGTAAGGTTCGACTCATTAACCTGCAACGAGATCGACTCGGTCAGTTCTCCATCAGCAGGAATCTCTTCGCCTGTTTCAAGGGCGACCAAATCGCCTACTACCACATCTTTGCGAGGTACCTCCTGAATGCGTCCGTTACGAATCACCTTCACAAGCGTCTCTTCATTGACGGCATTTAATAAATCAAACTTCTTATTGGCATCGTACTCAAAGTAGAAGCCAATGCCTGTAGCCAACAAAATGGCGGCTATGATTCCGATTGTTTCAGCATACTCATTTTCAATAATAGAAATAATGAGCGAAAACAAAGCTGCCACAAGCAGCACCCGCACTACGGGATCTTCAAACTTTTCGAGATAGAGTTTCCACAGCGAGGTACGTTTAGGAGGTGTCAACAAATTCACACCATACTTCTCGCGACTTTGTAAGACCTCAGCATCTGTGAGACCTAAATGAGAGTAATCATCTTTTATTGCAGCCATGTTAGATACATGCATTTAGTTAGGATTGCAAAAATACTATTTTTAATTGGTATAGCACCTGTATTAAACCTTTTTATGAATCGAGGAAATACCGAATTATGACAATAATGAAGCCAAGCGTTCGAGCAGGAGTTTTGCTGACACCGGTTTGGTCATAAAATCGGTAAAGCCGCTCTCGGCTACTCTCTTCTGATCTTCGGGATAAGCAAAAGCCGTCAGTGCAATGATGGGGATAGATGTCGACAATTGACGGATAGCTGCCGTTGCCTCATAGCCATCTACCTCGGGCATCCGCAAGTCCATCAGAATCAAATCGGGCTGGTGTTTCAGAAACAAAGAGACTGCCTCTTCACCGTTGTGTGCCCATAATAGGTGATATGTGTTTGAAAGGATTACCTCACACAGCCGATAGTTATCTTCCATATCTTCGGCAATTAGAATTTTTTTCTTTCCTTTGGAGGATTTAGGATTGCCAACAGGCTCAACAGCATCGGTCGTTGTGGCTTCCGGCTGTTTTTCGCTCGTTGCTTTGGGTTCAACCTGCGGTTGGAAAGGAATCGTAAACCAAAAGGTAGAACCTGCACCCAAAACCGATTCGACACCGAGCTTCCCACCGAGCTTTTCAACAATCGTTCGACAGATAGAAAGCCCCAATCCTGTTCCACTCTGCCCCTTCTCTAGCTTAACAAAGCGATCAAAGACCGTCGAAACTCTCTCTTCGGGTATCCCTGCACCATTATCACTTACATAGAAATAAAGATACCCTGAGCGGCGCTCCCAGCCGAACCTAACGGTACCTTCGGGAGTAAACTTAATGGCATTCGATATAAAATTAGAGATTACCTGTACCAAGCGATTGCGATCGGTATGCATCGTACACGAAGAAGGTGCAGCATCTCTGACTACCTTCGTCTGTACTCCCATTTCGCTCACCTTCATAGAGAAGAGCTGTTCCAGGTCAGACATCACCAGATTGATATCGACATCTGAATAAACAAATTCAAGCGTTCCGGCCTCAATCTTCGACACATCCAATATGTCATTCACCAACTGAAGAAGCAGCTCGTTGTTTGTTTTCACTATTTCGAGATATTGGCGCTTTTCCTCATCCGTTTGTGCCACAACCAAGAGTTCGGAGAAGCCAACGATAGCATTCAGGGGTGTACGAATTTCGTGACTCATATTAGCAAGAAAAGCCGATTTCGATTGATCGGCATGTTCAGCTTTCTCTTTGGCTTCCTGCAAAGCTTCTTCGGTATGCTTCAGCCGGGTGATATCGTGAATGGTAATGACCAGGTGAGGCTGATCATTGATCAACAGATAAGCACCGGATAGTTGAGCATCCTGTACCTTTGATTCTTTCTCGGATACCTGAATAGTAAGCGAGGCTTCCAAATCAATAAAACTCCTCTTCTGTTCGAACGATTTGTTCAGCATCTGCCGCACCGGACAGAGCTTACACATCGCATGCGAGCCACATCCATCCGCTGCAGAGTGTGCATTGCTACACCTCAACAAGTCTCCGATTCGTTTTTCGCCGGGTGTTTCTATTGCGTCTGTACGACTATAATAATTTGTTGCTAAGACCTTTAGATCAGAATCAATCAAAAGCACATAGGCATGTACATTTTTCAAGACAGCACGAGTTATGGTATTGGCCTTTTTCAGCTCACCGGTCTCTTGATCCAAGTTTTTCCGTGTTTGCTTTCTTTTGCTTCTCTCGATCCCCAATGCGACTAGTAAAATAATGCATAAAACAATCGTAGCGATTTCTATCATCATAACTCACCAACTATTAATTTATTAACATGGATTAAGTATTGCAAAGATAATCCTTTCTCCTTAAAAAAGAAAAAGCCCGAACAAAAAAGTATATACTTGTGTTATAATAAAAAGTAATATATTAAAATAAGCATTATGAAGTACATTTGCACTGTCTGCGATTACATTTACGATCCGGAATTAGGGGACCCCGAAAGCGGTATTGAACCTGGTACAACATTTGAAGATATTCCCGATGATTGGGTTTGCCCGCTCTGTGGAGTAGGTAAAGAAGATTTCGAACCGCATGTAGATTAACCCACATCGGCTCATCAACAAAAAATGGCTAATGATTAACAGGGCCGCACAAATATACGCTGTTCCCACTTAATCATTAGCCATTTATACGTATTTTATATTTACGAATACAGCGGTTTTATTTACGTTCTCTGATATCGCTGCTTGCCTCGACTACATTCACCACATAGTCGCCTAGTTTCTCGCATTCAACAATAATATCCATGTAGTGTACACCCATCTGATAATCGTATTCTTTATTATTCACATCGAGAATATTCTGGTTCTTCAACTGGTTGCGGTAGTTGTTGATCTCCTTTTCCAGATTAAATGATTTATTGACGTCTGCCATCTGGTGTTCAGGCTTCTCGAGCGTTACAATCATCTGTGTAAGCGCATCATTGGTCAGCTTCATCATGAAGTGAATATGCTCGTACTGTTTTTCCGTAAAGTCTTTATTATTCTGATGCTTACGATCAATGGTACGTGCCAGGTTGTAGCAGCTATCACCAATGCTTTCAATTTCGGTTACTTCGCGCAACATACCGCGTATCTGCAATTTACTTTCCGAGCTTAAACGCCCCTCAGACACTTGATTAAGGTAGTTAGCTATCTCCAATTCCATGTTATCGCTGATATTTTCGTACTTCTCTATACGACTGAACAGTTTATTGAAGTCGTCATCCTTCTCCGTATGAAGCAAATCCTGCACCATGCCAAACATACGATGAATACGCTCGGCAAAGAGGTGAATCTCCTTTCGTGCCTGTAGGATAGAAAGCTCAGCGGTCGACAACATGCCACCGGTAATAAAACGCAGGCGAGGCTCTTCATCCTCTTCCTTGGGATGAATAATGGCACAAACAGTCCGCTCTATAAGCTTCACGCCCCAGATAAGCAAGCAAACATTACAGATATTAAAGATAGAGTGGAAGGCGGATAACTTATATGAAATCGCCACTTCGGCACTACCTGGATAGAAGAAGGTATCGACCACCCAATTGACAAACTCCATAAATGGATGGAAGATAAGAAGCACCCATATCACTCCAAAAACGTTGAATACAAAGTGGGCCAACGCCGCTCGTTTGGCTTGAGAGTTGGCCGTAATAGCAGCTAAGTTGGCCGTGATGGTGGTACCGATATTCTCGCCCAGCACTAATGCCGCTCCCAGCTCGAGGCTGATCCATCCGTTGGCACACATAATCAATGTAATGGCCATGGTAGCAGCCGATGCCTGCACAATCATCGTAAGCACCGTACCGATAAAGAGGAATAGCAGCACGGAGAAGAAACCCATATCCGTATAATTCTGCACAAAAGCAAGCATCTCGGGATTCGCGTTCAGGTCGGGGGCATTCGACTTCAAGAACGAAAGTCCCATGAACAGAAATGAGAAACCAAACAGAAACTCGCCAATCGACTTACGATGACTCTTACCCGAGAAGATAAGCGGAAGGGCAAAGGCTAGCAGGGGAAGGGCAAAAGCAGCCATGTCGACCTTGAAACCAAACACGGAGATGATCCACGCTGTTACTGTGGTTCCGATATTGGCACCCATGATAACACTGATTGACTGAACTAAGGTAAGCAACCCTGCATTTACAAAACTAACCACCATCACGGTGGTTGCCGAAGAAGATTGAATGAGGGCGGTAATCAACACTCCTGTTAAAACTCCCGTCACCCGGTTGGTGGTCATAGCTGTCAGAATACTTCGTAGTCTATCACCCGCGATTTTTTGCAAGCCCTCGCTCATTATTTTCATTCCGTAAAGGAAAAGCCCTAATGAACCGATGAGCTTTAAAAAATCATAAAAAGAATATTCCATCTATAATTATATTAATAGTTATTTGTTCTCTGATTGATTATACCTATATTTAGCAAACCTTATTCACCCTATAAAAAGCCAGAATGAAACAGATGTTACAAATTTATTGCAAAAATAATAATATTTATAGAGAATTTCCTATCGGCAGCTCACTTTTGGATATTTATTACGGTTTTAATCTTAATTTTCCTTATCCGGTGGTTAGCGCTAAAGTCAATAATCGCTCAGAGGGGCTTACCTATCGCGTCTACAACAACAAAGACGTAGAGTTTCTCGATGTAAGAGATTCTTCCGGAATGCGAACGTATGTACGCTCACTTTGTTTCGTTCTTTTCAAGGCGATCAACGAACTATTTCCCGATGGCAAACTCTTTGTCGAGCACCCCATATCGAAAGGATACTTCTGTAACCTCCGTTTAGGACGCCCCATTACGCTCGAAGACGTAGCGGCAATCAAACAGCGCATGCACGAAATCGTAGATCAGGATATTCCGTACCTGCGCACCGAATGTCATACAACTGAGGCAGTACGCATCTTTAGTGAGCGTGGTATGAAAGATAAGGTAAAGTTGCTCGAAACCTCCGGTTCGCTTTATACCTATTACTATACATTGGGCGATACGGTCGATTATTATTATGGCAATCTACTGCCAAGTACAGGTTTCATCGAAGTATTCGACCTTGTAAAGTACTATGATGGCTTGTTGCTGCGTATCCCCAGCAAAGAAGACCCTACCCGCCTCGAAGAGGTAGTGAAGCAAGAGAAAATGCTGGATGTATTTAAAGAATACCTGAATTGGAGCTACATCATGGGCGTGAACAATGCCGGCGATTTCAATATGGCTTGCGAAGCCGGCCATGCCACAGACCTGATAAACGTAGCCGAAGCGTTGCAGGAAAAGAAAATCGCACAGATAGCCGATACCATTTTCATGCGGGGCGAGAACGAAGACCGGGTGAAACTGGTACTGATCTCCGGCCCCTCCTCATCGGGCAAAACGACCTTCAGCAAACGCCTCTCCATTCAACTGATGACCAACGGGCTGCGCCCTTATCCCATCTCGCTCGACAATTACTTTGTAGACCGTTCGGAAACTCCGCGCGATGAGAACGGAGATTACGACTATGAATCGCTTTACGCGCTCGATCTGGAGTTATTCAACGAACACCTGCAAGCACTCCTTCGGGGCGAAGAGGTGGAGATTCCGCGCTACAACTTTACACTGGGCAAGAAAGAGTATAAAGGCGATAAACTCAAAATCAGCGAGCATACCATTCTGATACTCGAAGGTATTCATGCCCTGAACCCCGAGTTGACACCACAGATATCCAACGATCAGAAGTTCAAGATATACGTATCGGCACTCACTACCATTTCGCTCGACGATCACAACTGGATACCCACGACCGATAACCGCTTGCTGCGACGCATCATCCGCGACTTTAATTACCGCGGATATTCGGCTCAGGAAACGATCTCGCGGTGGCCAAGCGTACGCGCCGGCGAAGACAAATGGATATTCCCCTATCAAGAGAATGCAGATGTGATGTTCAACTCGGCCTTGCTGTTTGAGTTTGCCGTACTTCGGGCACATGCAGAACCCATTCTGACCGGTGTTGCACGCAACTGTCCGGAGTATTGTGAGGCTTACCGGCTACAAAAATTCATTAAGTATTTCATCCCGGTACAAGACAAAGAAATCCCACCCACCTCACTCCTACGCGAGTTCTTGGGCGGTAGTAGTTTTGTTTATTAAAAGCCGCAAACAGCCACATCGAACCTAAAGGTAACGATTTAGTTACCTACCTATGTTTTTTATCAGAATATTTGTCGATATTCTGATAATTAGTTAAATTTGTATCCTATAAAATCTAACAAGATGAAACTAACTACATTAATCATTACCATCATTCTCTGTTTCAGTACGGTATGCAATGCCCAAGGCACAGCCAACAGAGCCGAAGAGCTTATGAAGCAGGCACAAAGCAGTTTGGAACAGAAGGAATACGTCAAAGCGCGTTATCTATTCATGCAAGCCTACGGAGCCTTTGCAGCGCAGGATAACTACAAGCATGCGGTAGAATGTGGAATGAATGTAAGTGCACTTTATCATCGCGAGAATTATTACAAAGAAGCTTTCGACATCTGTCGGGCTGCAGAGGCTGTGGTCTTGGCCGGTGAGGTCAAACAACAAAAGAAGCTTTACGACCTTCGATTCCCCATCGCCAAAGAGCGATTGCAGATGTACATCAAGCTCAAAAACCCGGCACAAGCCAACGTGCAACTCAACGTTCTCGAGGAGTTAGCCCGGCAGGCAGGCAGCAGCGTGCTCAACGAAGACCTGCTGTACACACAGGCCAGCTATTACTACACCTTCGGGCAGAATGCCGAGGGCGACGCTTGCTTTAACAAACTGATCGCACAATATAAAAAGGAGAAAAACTACGAAAAGATCAACGAGTGCTATAAGAAGCTTATATCCATTGCCCGCAAAGCAAACAACGCGGCGTTGGTAGGACGCACGTACGAGCAGTTTATCGTGTGGACCGACTCAGTCAAAGCACTCACCGCACAAGACGAGGTGAACGTACTCAAACGTCAACACAACGAGAACCAGCAAATCATTCAGGAGAAAGACGACTCACTGGCGGGCAAGCAATATATCATCATCACCCTTTGTATCTTGGCCGTGATTCTGATTGCAGCACTTGCCTTTTTAGGTATTGTATTGCTGCGCTTCATTGCCACCGTTCGCAAACAGAAGCAGAGCATCCGGATAGCCAATGAGCACAATGAGTTGAAATCTCAGTTTATCCGCAACATATCGGCACAGATGGAACCGACACTCGATACCCTGACTGCCTCTGCCTGTCAGCTGCCCGGAGCCGAACCGATGCTGGCGCAGGTCGACGCACTCAGAGGATTCAGCAACCACATACAAGAGTTATCTTCGTTGGAAAGCTCGCTCGCCGAAGGTTATGAAATGATTACTATCAGCAACATCAACACCTTCTGCGAAGAACTGGTAGAGAGGCATACGGCAGATATCGGCTCTGAAGTAAGCATCACGGTCAACGCTCCCAAGATACAGGTCAAAACCAATCCCGAACAGCTTGAACGCATCTTGACACACCTGCTCAAGAACGCTGCCCAATATACCAAAGAGGGAAAAATCATCCTCGACTTCAAGAAGCGAGGCGCTCATACACACCAATTCATCGTAACCGATACGGGTGTGGGTATTCCCGCCGAACAACAAGAGAACCTCTTCAAGCCCTTTTCTACGATCAAGGATCTGACACAGGGCGATGGACTGGGACTTCCGATCTGCGCGCTCATCGCTACCAAGATGAACGGCAGCCTGACACTCGATACCGGCTACACGAAGGGAAGCCGCTTTATACTCGAACTGCACGCTTAACGGTTACCTCTTTAAATCAGATACATAGCTACGTGCAACTAATTTAATCACTTGATTGATGATATTTTGGCAAGAGAAGGTTCATATCCAATCCGTTCCAAACGAACAGTCATAACCTCTCCTTCTTTCAAGACGACGGGAGTACTGTAAAGTTTCCAAGACTGATTCTTACCCACTTCTCTTGCCCGAGTCAATTGATATGAAGCTGAAAGTCGATTCAAGTCATGGCACAATTTTACCGTGTCTTTATTAATGCTCCACTGTACTGGCTCCACTTGTGGTTTTCTATCATCCGGCCACATCTTTTTCACAAAATCGGCTTCGCTAAAACGCTCCCAATCCTGATTATACGCTTCGATCCACTCTTTACGAAATGCTTTTCGCATTTGTTGTAAATAAGAGGTGTAGCGCGAATCGCCAACAAGATTATGAATTTGGTGTGGATCATCCTCACAATCATATAATTCTTCGCACCCTTGAGGCAACTCGAACCACCGCCGTTGAACAGCATTCAATGCATGAGACTCATAAAGTTCTAACATATTTCTCATCATTGGCATACTGAGCCGAAAATCGACAGGTCGATACACAGGCTGCGAAGGCATATAATTATAAATATATAAATAACGCTCGGTTCTTATCGATGCTCGTTTTTCTACTTGCTCATCAAAACGATCGGTCGCTCCGAAAACGAACTTCCGCCTCTTTTTTGAATGACGCCACACATTTGCCTTTAAGGGAGTGATCGAACTATTTTCAGAGACAATGTGCTTACCTTCATACATCGGCCGCCCATGCATATAAGCAGGTACTTGTATCCCGGCCAATGCCAAAACAGTTGCAGGAATATCAACAAACATATTCAACGCGTCATTCTTTGTCCCTGCACCATATCTATTGGGAAAACGAATCATAAAAGGTACACGCGTACCCGAATCCATAATTTCGCGCTTGGCTCTAGGCAACGGTCCTCCATTATCCGAATAAAATATGACAATCGTATGATCTGCACGTCCACTCCTCTCCAACTCGTCAAGCAATTGCCCGAATTGTGTATCCATCTTAGCTATATTGGTGTAAAGAACAGCATGATCATGACGTACAATCGCATTATCGGGGTAATAAGGAGGGAGTTGTACACTATCGGGAGATACGGATAAAGGCAGGTGGGCATTCTTCCATATCTGTGATTCATGGGTTATATTTAGATTAAAGACTGCAAAAAAGGGCTGATCAACCGGCGCATGTTTCCAATGCGCCTTTTCCCCTTGCTCATCCCAAGCAGCAACCGGAACCGCAAACTGATAATCGGTTTTCGCATTGTTCGTGCAATAATAGCCCTGCTGCCTCAAAAATTCGGTATAGCACTTCACTCCCGAGGGAGGAACTGTACTAAACTCTTTATTGAAATAGTTTACGCGCATGTAATTGGCTCCATCTGTCGAAGCATAACGTCCTGTGATAAGAGAATAGCGGCTGGGAGCGGAAACACCGACAGATGTGAACATATGGGTATGGAGAATTCCTTCTTCTGAAAAAGAGTCTAACCGAGGAGTGACCGCTACTCGATCACCATAGCATCCCAGATAGGGGCTAATATCTTCGCATACAACCATTAGGACATTGGGACGGCTCGTTTGCTGTCCGTTCGAAACGGCAGTAGCGCTGACGGGAACTCCCGCCAACGCCACACCAGTTAACATAATTAAGTGAGATTTTCTTTCCATAAGCATTATTGCTATATCACCTCCAAAGATACTTTTTTCAAATCTTTCTCTTCAGACGAGTTGCCCACCATGACCTCAAATGCACCCGGTTCCACTCCATATTTCATCTCGCGGTTAAAGAATGCCAGCTTATCAGGTGTCACAGTGAAGGTCACCGTACGGGTTTCTCCTGCTTTGAGACTTACACGGGCAAAATCCTTCAACTCCTTTATAGGGCGAGTAGCCGAAGTATAAAGATCGCGAATATAAAGTTGCACAACCTCCGTTCCCTCACGCTGGCTCTTATTCGTCACACTCACCTGAACGGTAAACGAATCGTCTATTCCGATACGCGAACGAGAAAGCCGGGGCTCACCTATAACGAAGTCTGAATACGTTAGCCCGAACCCAAACGGATAGAGCGGGGTGCTGGGACCATCTTTATACTTATGAAAGTATTGTGACGGTTTATAGTTGTATATCATCTGTATCTGTCCCGAATGGCGTGGAATACTGATGGGCAATTTAGCCGAAGGGTTAACCTTGCCCGCCAGAATGTTTGCCAACGCAGTACCACCGAAAGAGCCTGGTTCCCACGCCTGTATCACAGCAGGCACATTCTTGGCAATCCAGTTTACGCTCAAGGGGCGGCCACCCACAAGAACCACCACCACAGGAATTCCGGTTTTCTGTATTTCTTTCACTAACTGCTCTTGCGAACCGAGCAGATCAAGGCTCATTCTATCTACATTTTCGCCGGAAGTCTTTGTTTTCTGATAACGTAACGGATTCTCACCTACCACCACAATGGCCAGATCCGACTTTTTCGCCAGTTCGGCAGCGGCCTTTACCTTTTCTGGAACATTTTGTCGTACGTCATCACCGTAATTATAATAAGTTACTTTCTCATTCCCTGCAATATTTTTAATACCATCCAGTACTGTTACCACATTTTCATTCGGTTGCTGTAATGTCCAATCACCCAAAATAGTATGATTATCAGCATTGGGACCAGTCACAAGAATATTTCTATATTTCGAGAAATCGAGCGGTAGCAATCCCTCATTTTTCAATAAAACGATCGACTGTTCGGCTGCTTCCAATGCACTGGATTTATGCTCCTCATTAAAAAGAATCTTAGCGGTAGCTTTCTCATTTACATAAGGATTCTCAAAAAGTCCCAATTTAAATTTAGCCTCCAATATTGGACGACAAGCACGATCAATCTGCGCCTCGGTCAGTTTACCTTCTTTCACCAGTTCAACAACCCCCTCCAAAAAGCCGGGACCATGCATGTGCATATCCAATCCGGCCTCTACGGTCTCCCGGTAAGCCTCCTTCATTGTCGGAGCTACACGGTGCAACTCATGAATACGCTCTACATCCATCCAGTCACTTACGATAAATCCGTTGAATTTGTATTCACCTCGCATGATGTCGGTCATCATCCACTTATCTGCATGGCAGGGAATTCCATTGAGCTCGTTATGTGCAGCCATCAGTGTAAACACCTTCGCCTCTTCTACAGCTGCCTTATAGGGGGGCAGGTAGACTTCACGCAAAGTTCTCTCAGATACATCCATCGGTGCCGCATTGGTTCCATTCGAAGGTTCGCTACCTGCAATAAGGTGTTTGGCGCAAGCGATAACCTTATCTGTTCCCGTATAGTCGGCTCCTTGATAACCCAGAATCGTAGCCACTCCCATGCGAGTCACCAAATACGGGTCTTCGCCAAAGGTCTCTCCAACGCGTCCCCAACGGGCATCTCGAGCAACGTCAATGTTCGGAGTGAATGTCCAGTGTGCCCCTGTAGCACGTACTTCAAGCGCTGATTCACGACTAATTTTCTCGACCAGCGCCGGATTAAATGAAGCTGCTTGCCCGATTGGAGTCGGATAAACAGTCGTTCCACTCACCAGTGCATTGCCATGAATAGCATCAATTCCGATAATCAAGGGAATACCCAGTCGACTCTTCGAAGCAATCTGCTGTAATTCATTGGCTTCGGCCGCTGTTACGACATGAAGAAAGGAACCCACCAACCCCTTTCGGGTTAGTTCCAACAGATCGTTCACACTGAGATTCGGATAAAACCCGTTTGCATCGTCATTATGCCCTACCTTCTGTCCTTTATACTTCTTCTGCGTCTCTCGTATATGATCGGGTCCTACATATTGACACATCTGTGCTACCTTCTCTTCGAGTGTCATCCGTTCCATTAAATCGGCTATCCGGTGCTCTACCGATGCTTTAGCATTCTTGTAAAGTGGCTTTTCTTTCGCCTCCATTGCTGTTCCGACAAGAGGCAGAACAAAGGCAACTATCATTAAAATCTTCTTCATGGTTTATTCGTCTTCGTATTTCAACATATATTTATCTGTCATGGCACGGCGTGCCTCCAATGTCTGGGTATCTCCACACTCTTTCTGTAGTTTCACAATCTCGGCTTTGAGGTGCTTCACCGTAGCGGCATACGCAGGATTTCCATATTGGTTCTTCATCTCCTTGGGATCGGTTTTGAGATCATAAAGCTCCCATACATCTACGTTATAGTAGAAATGAATCAATTTATAACGATCCGTCCGCACACCGTAATGAGGTTGCACATTGTGCCATTTCGGGTACTCAAAGTACTGGTAATAGGCAGACTTCCTCCACTCTTTCGGTGTCTTCTTACCAGTTGTTAAAAGAGGCTTTATACTGCGACCGTGCATCTCAGAGGGAATCTTAACGCCTGCATAATCGAGCAGCGTCGGTGCAATGTCTACGTTCAACGCCAGTTCCTGTGGTTTCTGTCCTCGCTTGATAGCTGCAGGGTAACTGATTAGGCAAGGCATCTGAATGGACTCCTCGAACATCCAACGCTTATCATACAACCCATGTTCTCCCAAGAAAAAACCTTGATCGCCCATATAAACAATGATCGTATTCTCGTAAAGCCCCTTCTCTTTGAGGTATTTCACTACACGTCCTACCTGATCATCGACCGATCGAACCACCCGCAGATAATTTTTCAGATACGTCTGAAACTTCCATTTCTTCAGCTCTTGACCTTTCAGCCCTTCATCGGGTGTCCAGAACTGATCGCTACCGGAGCCTCCCCACCAAAGCCACTTATTGCGTTCTTTCTGCGAAAGCCCCTCGGGTGGGGTTTGCTTAAGGTCGCCTCTCGAAAGATGGTTCTCAATACTCGCCATATTTTTGCCTAAAGTCAGTTCGCGTCCGGCATAGTTGTCATTAAATGTTTCGGGCAAGGGAAACTCTACATCATCAAACAGGTTCAGGTAACATGAATCAGGTTCCCACGGCCGGTGAGGGGCTTTATAATGCAACATCATACAAAAGGGCTTGGAAGTGTCGCGTCCTTCATCAAGCCAGTCGAGAGCAGCATCGGTCGTCAGCCTCGTAGCATATCCACTTTTCTTTTGTTTTTTACCATTGGTACTGTATACGGGATCCCAATAGGTACCTTGCTGGCTGGCATTGGCGTGAATCATATAATGATCGAAGCCGGCAGGGTCTGTATACAAATGCCATTTTCCGAAAAGAGAAGTCGTATATCCGGCATCCCTCAATAACTTCTGATACTGCATCTGTGTATTATCGAACTGAATACCTCCTTCGTTCTGATAAAAACCGTGCGAAGTACTGTACTTTCCGGTAAGCAGGCAAGCCCGGCTCGGTCCTGAGATGGAGTTGGTACAGAGCATGTTTTGCAAAACGGCACCATCAGCACCAATGGCGTCGATATTCGGTGTAGGAGCCAATTTAGCATTAATGCCTTCGTATGCACTGATAGCAGCGCGCGAATGGTCATCGGCCAAAATGAAAAGTATGTTGGGGCGCTGTACGCCGGAGGTGGTTGTTTGTGCAATAGCCGGAGCCAACGCAGCGGTACATCCCAAAAAAGATATTAACTTATTTATATTCATAGCTGTGGGTATTATTCTTTTTTCAATTTTCCTTTTTCCTTTTTACCGCCCGGAGCAGATACGGGTGCAGTCTTTAGTAAGAAGTCCTTACCGCGACGAGCCTTTATCTCACCTTGCAAGCGAGCGATAAGCGCGGCATACTCGGGCAGCGATGCCACGTTGCGCGTCTCGGCCGTGTCGTTGCGATACAGAAAAAGCATTTCTCCGGTAAGTTGTTCATTCTTGTCGCACCATTCGGTATAACCGTAATCGCGATCAAAGTAGGTAACACCACTATGCCATTTTACGATAGCACAATCTTTCCAACCCTTCGCATCGCCTCTCATCAAAGGCACAAGGCTTTCGCCTTCAGCGTGTGCAGGTACAGGCAAACCGGCAGCATCACAAAGCGTGGGATATACATCGACAAACTCGACCACACGTGGTTCTACCGCTGTACGCTTCTCGCCCGGGATACGAATCATCAGCGGTGCATTGTTCACAATATTAAAGTTAGCGTGTTTACACCATTGGTTGTGGTCGCCAAGACTCCATCCATGGTCGCCAAGGAGCACCACAATCGTATTCTTGTCAAGTCCCAATCGCTTCAACTCATTGAGAATGCGTCCTACCTGAGCATCCGCATAACTCACGCAGGCTCTGTATCCATGAATAAGGCGCCGTGCCTCTTCCCGTTGGATGTCCGCCTTGGCAGGAATGCCTTTATAGTAACGAATTTCGTTATACGAATGGAAGGCAGCATCGGGCAATCCGCTTCGATCAAAGTAGAACGTTTCGGGCACATCGATGTTATCCGCATCGTACATATCCCAATATCGTTTGGGAGCATTAAAAGGTAGGTGCGGTTTTAATATTCCTGCAGCAAGAAAAAAAGGTTTACCGTTCTGTTTGAGTTCGCGCAGATCGGCAATGGTTTTTTCAACTGTTTTCCCATCGAAATAAGCATTATCCTCCACATCCATACACTCGTAGGCTGCCGGTCCACCCCGTTGTTTTTCCACAGACAGGTTCTCATCGCCCAGGTAATCGCGCCAAGTGGCCGATCGCCCTTCGGGCATCCAACGCTTAGTCCACGAGCGGGCGGCTGCGTCGTTCTTGCCGTGTATTACTTTGCTATTGGAAATCGTTACATAACCGTTCTCTTTGAACAGTTGCGGCAGCGTAACGGTACCGGGAGCCTCCACATCAATCTCAGCATTTACGTCCCAATAGCGCGTTTTGCCGGGGCGCAAGCCGGAAAAGAGCGAGGCGCGCGAAGCACCCGATACGGGAATGTTGCAATATGCATTCTCGAACATCACCCCGCTGGCAGCCAGCGCATCGATACACGGAGTTTTCATATACTTTGCACCGTAGCAAGCGAGTTCGGGGCGCAGGTCGTCAACGATAAGGAAGAGCACATTGAGCCTCTTTTCTTTCGATGAGAAGGATTCGGGAGAATGTCCCGAAGAGGTGGCAGCCATTGCCTCTGCGGCAAGCAGAGGCAATGAAGCGGCAAGGAATGAAAGAGATGGATTCATCGAATTATGGTTAATTTATGAAAGACAAACAGGTTAGTATCCGTAGTTCTGATCTTCTTGACCGATGGCTTCGTTGCGTGCAATTTCATCGGCAGGGAAAGGCAGTAGCAAGTTCTTTTTTACGTTCTCGTCATTCACCACGTAGGTATAAACGAACTTCACATTCTCTGGTTTGAGTTTCTGATCTGCATACCACTTCTCCACATGAGCATTGTGTTCTTCCATCACCTTCTTCAGATAAACAGCTCCGCGTCGGCGGATGGTGTACCATTCGTCGCACTCACCCGTGAGTTCTTTCAACCGTTCGCGGAAAATACGTTCGCGCAACAATGCCTTATCACCTTTCTCGGCAGCAGATACCGGCAACGGATACACCTCGGTAGCCCGATCAATAGTTCCGCTTCCGTCGATATCACGCGCACGGTCGAGCACCTGATCCAGATAATCGGCTGCATCGGCAGAACCGATTTCATTGGCAGCCTCGGCCAGCACCAGCAATAAGTCGGCATAGCGGTAATACACAAAATTAGCATTCGAGGCCGAAGCAGTCATCGCAGGGTCGTAGTATTTCTTCCAGGCAGCGTACTCTGAGTCTCCTTGTTTATAAACCATCTTCTTCTTCAGTCCATCGGCTTTTGTGGTCGGATAGAGTAGTACGGTTTGCTTCTTAGCATCCTTTTCGAAGATGTTTTTATACGATGTATGCACAAAGGATGCATCCCGGCGAGGGTCTTCTACATCGAACTGGCTGTAAGCACGTTGTGTAGGGCGTGTTTTTCCCCAACTTTTACCCTCGGCACTGATGTTCGACATCAAGTCGTGCCCAATAGGAAAAGACGTTTCGGTGAGTCGTCCGCTGTTAATCATAGACGAGAATTGCAATTCGATTATACTCTCCTGATTATTCTTATTCGGACTGCCGAAAAGTTTTGCATAGGGACGCACCAGCGTGTAGCCACCATTATCTACCACATCTTTGCCTGCTGTATATGCTTTCTGCCAATAAATGGAGGCGGCATCGTCTCCCGCCATGGTCAGGTAAACTTTGGCCAGCAGGGCTTGAGCAGCATAACGATGAGGATGTCCTTCCACCCGATCGGCAGGTAAGGGCAGTAAGTTAAAGGCTGTCTCCAGATCGGAAGTGATAAGTGTGTAAACTGCCTCTACAGCAGCACGAGGTTGTTGTGCCTCCTCATAAGAGGTGACTGGTTTGGTAATCAACGATACAGGGCCGAACAAACGCACCAAGTTAAAATACGACAAGGCACGTATCAGATAGGCTTCACCGGCTATCCGGTTCCTCTCGGCCATATCAGCTATGGTGCTCGTTTTCATTCCGTCAATGATATCATTGGCTACCTTGATGGTTTCGTACAGTCCGTTATACGTATTGGTCATATTCACATCCGATGGCTGAACGGTCATCGTAGTCAGGTTTACATCATTGCTTTTGATGCTGACTCCCATGCCCGACGATACACTGAGCACATGAAAGTAATTAAATGCATAGCCGTTGTATCCGGTCATCATGGCATAGCAGCCAGCCAGTGCTGCACGGGCAGAACTGATTGAGTTATATACCCCCTCTTTACCCACCGAGGTTGTAGGAGTTTCGACCAAAAAGCTGTCGCATGAGGTACTTGCCAGTACCGTCCATAACAGAAGAATATATTTAAATGATTTCATACTTTACTATATAATAAGGTAAACGATTAGAAGTTGGCAATAACACCGATAGTGAAATTGCGTGCTGCCGGATAAGAAGTTAGGTCGATACCCATACGATCTACATCATTGGCAAACGTATTCACATCCGGATCGTAACCACTGTAATTGGTTATCGTAAAGAGGTTGCTGGCCGTAGCATTGAGTGTCAGGCTCTGAATACTCTTCGACTTTTTAAATTTAAGGAGGTATGACAAGGATACTTGTGCCAGCTTCAAATATGATCCATCTTCTACTATGCGATCGCTAAGCACTCCCTTGGGTTCATACTTCAGTCGAGGGTAGCTGTTGCCTCCGTTCTCCTTCGTCCACCGTTGAAAATAGGCATCGCGACGCACATTGATGTTTGCATTCTTTACATCGGTTTCATCGATAAGATTGGCATTGATTATATCATTGCCCACCACTCCGTTGAAAGCCATATCGAACGTCCAGTTCTTATAGGTAAGTGTCGTATTGAACGCATAGGTAAAGTCCGGATTCGGATTACCGATAACTACACGATCGGCATCATCGACCACCCCGTCACCATTCTGATCAATGTAGCGCACATCACCCGGCAACATCTGGGTACCGTTCATCATCAAGGGCTTCGCTTGGTTTTCGGGGCTGTTATACTCTTCCTCCTGCATGATACCGTTGGTTTGATAACCCATAAACAGACCGATGGAACGTCCAACCAAAAACACATTGGCAGGAAACTTTGTAAACGTATTGTTACCTACATTATCGCCCCAATAGCCACGCTCGCCTTTCAGCATACCGAAATTGGCAGGTGCCATACCCAGCTCTTTGATTGTGTTCTTGGCAAACGAAATGTTTCCACCGACTGTCCACGTCAACTGTTTGCTGGTATAGGGGATTGCTTCTATGGCAAACTCAACGCCCTTGTTCTCTATCTTTCCATTATTGATCCACATGGAACCGTAACCGCTGGCAGTAGGAAGGGCTATTTGTTGCAAAAGATCCTTGGTTTGCTTCACATACGCATCGGCAGTGAACGTAAGGCGCTGGTCAAACAATCCCAGATCGATACCGATATTGTATTGTTCGGAAGTTTCCCATTTCAGGTCGGGGTTGGGGATACGAGCCGGAACGAGTCCCGGTTCGGCCGAACCGTCAGGCTTCACACCTATATTATTATTGTATCCGGCCTGTGTCTGATATGGCGACACGGCTTGGTTGCCTACCTGTCCCCAGCCGAGACGGAGTTTGAGGTTGGATATCTTTTGATACTCTTCCATAAACTCTTCCTGATTAATGCGCCATGCCAACGCAAATGATGGAAAGTACGAGAAGCGGTTTCGCTTTTCAAACTTACTCGAACCATCGGCACGGAAGGTAGCTGTGGCTACATAACGATCGGCATAATTGTAAATACCGCGTGCCAACACAGAGAAGAGCTGTTCGCCCGTTTTGGTTAGTATGTACGGATATTGTTTGGCCGCTTGCGAGATACCATCGGCACGAAGGTCTTCGGTAAAGAAATCCTCGCCGGTGATCGTCGTTTGCTTCACCTCCTTTTTATCGTATACCACCCCAAGTGTTCCGTTGAGGCGATGCTTCTTCGCTATTGTATGACTGAAAAGCAACAGCGCTTCTGTGTTGTATGACTGGCTGGTAAGATCGGCCGTACCGGCTTTTCCATTGGTCTGCGCTCCGATAGAGGTTAAGCGGCCGAACCACATATCACGCTCCTTGCGACGATAAACTACGCCTCCTTTTACTCTGGCACTAAGCCATTTGAGTATTTTCACATCAAGAGACAGGTTGGTATTGAACATGGTTTCACGGCTCTTATCGTCATAGTCGGTAAACCAGGCATCCGGGGTAGTGATGTCTTCATCATACGTCACATAATCATCGTTCGATCCGGAAGCGGTTCCTCTGTAAGGCTTGAAAGAGATCATATGTCGCACGATACTTGTACGAGTATTGGCCAGTTTATCGGTACCCGAAGTCATCGATGTACCGATAGAGCTGAACGAAGAGTTGCTCCTGAGCGTCATGCGATCGTTCAATTCTTGATCCAGATTAAAGCGCAGATCATACTTATCAACTCCTGTTTTACGAATAACTCCTTTTTGATCGGAATATCCGGCAGCAAGATAATAAGCGGTTTTTTGGCTTTTCCCACTCACACTAGCGCGGTAGTTTTGGCTCAATGCCATACGGGTAGACTCTTTCTGCCAGTTGACCGGTGTCAACCCTTCCATAGTCATGGGTATGCCATCTTCGCCTAAAAAGACAGGATCATTGCGAAAATCGAAATATTCATACGCATTCAGCATCGGAATTTCGCGAGCAAGTGTCGACAAGGTTACATTGGCACTCACCGTAACGGTCGGTTTTCCCGACTTTCCTTGTTTAGTAGTAATCAGCACCACACCGTTGGCACCTTGCGAACCATAGATGGCTGTGGCCGATGCGTCTTTCAGAATCTCAATGTTTTCGATATCCTGCGGGCTGATGGCAGCCAGCGGATTTTGTTCTTCGGCGCGAGAGTTTCCTCCTCCGTTACCTTGCCCCATGGGGTCCATGGTATCGCCCAGGTTGGAGATGATATTGCCATCAATGACATAAAGTGGCGAGTTATTGCCACGCAACGAGCTGGTTCCGCGGATGCGTACACTCACCGATCCTCCGGGAGCCGAGCTTCCGGTCGACACCATCACACCGGCAGCTTTGCCTTGCAACATTTTATCGAACGAAGTAGCACGTGCCGCTTCTTCTTCTTTGGTTTTGATCGAAGTCACCGATCCGGTCAGGTCGCTTTTGCGCACACTGCCATAGCCCACTACGACTACTTCGTCGAGTTCGGCCACATCCGGATCGAGGGTTACCGTAACAACGGTACGCCCGTTCAGGGGCAGATGCTTGGTTTTATATCCTACATAAGAGATAATGAGTACATCGGTCTTTACATCGGGCACTTCGATGGAGAATTTTCCGTCGAGGTCGGTGATGGTACCTGTCCCTTTAGCACTTTTCAACACGATGGAGGCACCGATTACGGTCTCCTTGTTTTCGTCGAGCACTGTGCCCTCAACCTTTATAGCACGTACGGTTGTACTGACAAAGATGAGTAACAGTAACAGAAGTTTGCTTTTCATACGTATCGCTTTTTTAAATGTTAATGATGCCGCAAAGATAGCCTACAGCTACACTCACGGGGTTTCATTTCCGTTTTTCAAGGTTTGTTTTTCGTTTTTTCTGCTGTTTTTCAGCTTTCAACGTCGCTTTCTCCGAGCCACGTGCATTCTTTCCTTTGCGCGTTACTACGGGCACCTTTTCGATATGCTTGGCTACCAGACTGCGCAAGGGAGCAGCCTCGGCCGCATGGGTAGCGATGATGTTCACCTTCTCGCCCGGATCGTTGCGCAGATCGAAGAGCATCTCGTGTCTGCCGTCGCCATCGAAAAGTGTGTACTTATAGTCTCCCTGCACAGCCGATACAAAGGTTTCGGACTCGATAATCACACCTTCGCGGCTCACCTTGCCTGTGCCGCGAATGGCAGAAGCCAGTGATACACCGTCGGCATCGGCCGGAGCCTCGATGCCCGTTAGTTCGCAAAGGGTAGGCAGCAGGTCGACACCGTTATTAACAGTCGTCGAAGTAATCTGTTTGCCTGCCGGAATGCCCGGTCCGGCAAAAAGGAAGGGTACGCGCTGACACTCTTCGTAGGGAAGGCTCTTGGTCATGGCATGGTGTGCGCCTTGCATCTCGCCGTGGTCGGCCGTGAAGACGATAATCGTGTTGCGCTTCAGCTCAGGATTGGCATCGAGAGCGTCGAGCACTTGGCCAATATGTGCATCGACCAGACTTACCAGCTCGGCATACGTCCAGCGATACTTGCGCCAATACCAGTCGGGCAGATCGAGAAAGCGCGTACGGGCACACTTCGTATTGGGGTAATCCGTAGTAAGAGCGAAGTTTACAGGTAGTTGCGGAGCGTAATCGCGATAGAAGAGAACCGAGTCGATGGCAGCCGCCCGTTGGCGAAGCAGGCGAACAGTCTCGATTTTCTCCTCCTTATTGCCTGCGATGGTGGTCGATAGGTTGGTGCTTCCTTCGAGACAGATATCGTGCGGGTTAAGGAAGTTGGTAACCAACAGCAACGGACCATCGGTTGATTTACGGTTGCGGATGTAGGCAGCAGCAGTGGTGGCAAGTCCCTCCCGTTCGTCCTTGGTCAGATACGTATCAAAACCATAGGCAACAGGGGCAACAAACTTACTGCTACCCGTTGCCGCAGCAAAGGGTAAATGCACCTTACCGCCATAAACGGTTTGGTAACCGGCGCGCTTAAAGACATGTCCCATACCATGAGCCGAGAGCGCAGAGCGAACAACAGCCTCATCGGCAGTTGCCGACTGGTTTTCGCGGATACGGTACTCCCCTCCGTACAAGCCCGTAAAGAGAGAGAAGCGCGAAGCCACCGAAACCGGATTGGCACAATAGGTCTGCGTGAAAGCAGTACCGCTCTTTACCAGACGATCAATATTGGGTGTACGGCAAAAGGTTCCGTTGCCCGGTGTAGCAAGGGCAGAAATGGTATTGTAAGACTGTTGATCGGTCACGATCAGCAATACGTTGGGTTTGGCTGCATGAGCTTCGCCGGGTTGGGGTGCAACTTCGGACAAAGGAGGCACAGAAGCACTACAAGCCAACGCCGAGAAGGCGGTAAGCGAACAAAGAATGGGTTTCATAAAAATATAAATTAAGGGTTAACGTGGTGAATCAGTTCTTGTTTAATACGCATATAAGCAGGGCGAAACGAACCGTCGTTGCGCCACAATGTACCTTGCCAGGTGGGGTTGGCAGTATCTTCGTCGCGCACGTTCCAGAAGTTGAGCCCCACCACCCCACTCTTGCGGTTTTGCAGCAGCACACCCAACACCGCACCGAAGGTATCGGCCTGTGCAGCTTCGGTAGGAGGAATTATCGCACGACTTTTTGCTTTGGCTCGCATCGTAGGGTCATCGGCAGGTTTCATCCAAACATTCATTTCGGTGATGTGAAACTCAAGATTATTGGCATGACACCATTTAATCATTGCGTCGAGGCGTTCGAGGTTACCGGGTATCTTCTCCCAACCCGTATCAATGTGCGCCTGCCAACCCAAACCATCTACCCGTCGCCCCTTGTCGGTACGCAGGTAATGCACGAGTTGTTTCATCTTCTCCCATACTACGGCTTCGAACTGTCCGTGTTGATTGATGATCTGTTTCAAGCGTGGAGCATGCCGGTTGGCGAGCTCGAAAGCCCGGTCGATGTAAAGAGGCACGTTGAGTTCGCTCGACTCATCGAAACCGATGATGGTCCAGGGGTTCTCCCACTTATCCGTACCCTGACGAGGCGAAAACCAATCGCCGGGACGCTTATCGGCAAAGCCTTCTCCTCCTCCCTTGACTACTTCGGGGCAGATGGTTTCGTTGACTACATCCATCCACAGGATGTTTGGTGCAGCGTTGTAACGCTGACAGAGGGCGGTCATGTACTCGTCGAGCATACGGCTCAGTTCGTCGGCCGTGCGGTTATCTTCGCGTGCCCAAGGTGAGCATTGCGGACTGATGGGTCCATGAATACGCAACACCTGCCCCTGCTTGGCTGCATGGGCTACATAGGCGTCGGGCATCTCCCAGCGCCAGCGATTAAACACGGGATGGATATAGCTTTGTTTGAAGTCGTTCGAGGGAGTGATGTAGTCGAACTCACGGTCGGCTATCTGCGTAGAGAGTGCATCGAGGAGCCGGGCATGATTGGCAGTACCCAGGTAGAAGTTGGTTAAGCCAAGCTCTTTGACGAGCGTGCGCAACGGAAGCTGCATGAGCCGTTCCGTCTCGGTTGCGTCGGGGCGCAACGCAGGTTCGTGCAGCGGTTCATTCGTAGCGGCCGAACAGGCTGCACAACAGAAGAACGCCACAAGCAATACAAGCAGCATACGGGAGGACGAAGTGGAAAATGGCGTACACAAGTCGCCACATTGAAGCAGAACAGGTTGTTTCATGGTTCACACTATTTATAATCGGTTTCTGCCTGCAAAGATAGCCGAAAGCCCTGCTTCATTGGTTTCAAAACTGATTTTCCGAGTCTCTTTTCTGTTCAATCACTCGGCAAGAATGTAGATGGGATGCATTCTGGTTCCGATATTGCGCAACACCCCCGCTTCGCGCAGGCGCAGGATATGCCGGGTAGCGGTGATGCGCGTCATGCCGCAGCAAGTCTGAAAGTCGCTGCGAGTCATCACTCTTCGGGTGGCGAAGTAGTTTTTGAGGCGTTGCCCGATCTCCTCATCGGTGAGCCGGCGAGAGTGCGCTCCGTATTTGGTATGCTCCACTTCGATGACGCCGATGTTGCTTTTCAATTTACAATCGGCACGAAAGCGAACAGTCTTCATTTTCACCTTCGTGTTGCGCCGCTTGGTATCGGCCACCACGTCGCCATCCACACCCAACGTTACTTGAAAGTAGCCCAACCCGTCGAGATGTACCCGCTTGCCCTCTTGCAGGTGCTCTGCCATAACGTACGACAAGGCGTCGAGCACCGCCGCCACATCAATCGTGGTTAGCGAACATCGCCCTTGTATCTGGGCTGCGAGGTAGTCGGTGTCTACACTTCCGTTGTGCATGGGGCGTGCATGGTAGTGTTTCTCTTCTTCACGGTTTGTGGCAGAGGGGTTCTCGTACCATTCAAATTGAATTGCCATAGTTTTACTTTTGATTTATCGGTTTATAATCAGTGTTTGTTCAGGCAAAACATCTGGTTTGCCTAAGAGATAACTGTATTCTCACTTGGGTGAGACGATGTTCTCACCTATATGAGAAGAAGTTCTCACGTTTGTGAGACGATATTCTCACCCGGGTGAGAATACAATTATCTAAGCTCCAAAGTTATACAAAAGAAGCCTGAAAAGCAAATGCCTCAGGCTTCTTTTATCAATTAACGAACAGACCTTTACTTAAATGCGCCTGTTTTCTTCTGTTTCTTATTTTGTTTTTGGGCTTTTTTCGCTTTGTGCTCCGGCTGGGTTCCGTCGTCCATCTTCACACGAGTTTCGGTGCGCCAAGTGTCGATCTTTGCCATCAACTCTTTGGCAACGGCGGGCTTCGTGTCGATCAGGTTGCGTGTTTCGCCCGGATCGGCCGTCAAATCGTAAAGCTCGACACGTCCCTGCCGGTAGAAGTCGATGAGCTTGTAGCGCCCCGAACGAACGGCGGTGCTTACGTAATCGCCCGTAGAACCGGGACGCTCGGAGGCTTTGTGCCAAAAGAGGTCGCGTTCGAGCAGAGCAGGTTGCTTCTTACCACTCAGCAGTGGTTTGAGGCTGATACCGTCGATCTCGGCATCGGTGGCAACCGGTGCGTTACAAAGGTCGGAAAGCGTGGGTAAGAGGTCGTAGCTTACCACACAGGCATCCGAAGTAACGGCTCGTTTCTGCCCGGGCAGATGGATGAGCAACGGCACCCGAATACCCCCTTCGTAAAGATGTCCTTTGCCCGCCTTCAGTGGAGCATTGGTGGTGGCCAGTTCGCGGTTACTGGGTCCCCGGTTGGAGAGCCCGCCGTGATCGGAGATGAGTACAATCACCGTATTGTCATACTGCCCCGTGGCTTTGAGCGCAGCGATCATATCGCCTATCCCCCTGTCTACCGACTCGATCATGGCAGCGTAAGTGGGATGGTCTTGCTGTGTTTTGCGTACACCTGCTTCTTCGGGCATCATCGGGTCTTCGCCCAGTCCCAACCCGGCCACTTTCTTTTTGTACTTGCCGATCATCTCCTCTTTGGCTTCGAGCGGTGTGTGCACAGCATAGAAGCTGCATACGGCAAAGAAAGGTTTCTCATGCTCGGAACGGATGTAATCAACTGTTTTACGACTCATATAGTCGGTCAGGTATTCGCCCGGACGGGCATCGTCCATGCCTTTTATATCTCCCTCGGTTTTGTGTCCGGCTCGTTTTATCTTGTTGAACGGTGCAAAGTAAGTACCCGTAGCTCCTGCTTTGCCGGCACCGATGTTGATGTCGAAGCCTTTGTCTTCGGGCATCGTGATACCATCGGTAAGGTGCCATTTGCCGCAGATAAAAGTAGCGTAGCCGGCTGCCTTAAAGGGCTGAGCAATGCAATAGCTATCGGCATCGACCTTACGGTCGTCGCTTTTGGCACCCGCCTGCGGACGGGCACAGTGCCGGCCGGTAATGAGCGAGTACCGCGAAGGAACACTACGCGGATAAGCCACATAGGCATTGGAGAAGTTGTTTGACTGCTCGCCGAGACGGTCTACATGAGGCGTTTCGTACAACTTCGATCCGTTCATCGACAGATCGTTCACTCCCCAGTCGTCTACTACGATGAGGAGCACGTTGGGGTGCTTTTCTTGTTGCGCTTTCAAGGTGGTAGCAGGCAGTGCGGCAACACTTAGCGCTGCCCACACGTTGCAGTTTGATGTAAAGTTTTTCATCTGATGCTTTGTTTATAAGATTTTACCTGTCGGCTATTTCTGTATTCTCTCTTCGACATACTGTGCCCAATAGTGTTGCATCTGCTTCAATGCGTCGCTGTAGGCGGGATCGGAGGCACGGTTCACAGTTTCGTTGGGGTCTTGCGCGTAGTCATACAGTTCTTCGGCATATACGGTACCGATATCGGTCTTCTTGTCTGCCCACTTCACCCAAATCGTATATCGGTAGCGGTCGTTGCGCAACGAGTAGCCCATCTTGCCCACCCGGGGGTATTGACTAACGGCATAAGGTCGGAGGGTATTCTCCATCCGGTCGCCCTTAACCACGGCGGCAAGGCTCTGACCATCGAGGTGAGAGGGGCGGTCAATACCTGCCAAATCGCACAACGTGGGATAGATATCGAGAAACTCTACGGGCGCTTTCACCTCTTTGGCAGGAGCAGACGGATCAATGATAAGCATCGGCACATGAGTGGCTTGTTCAAAGTTGGAGTGTTTGTTCCACAGTCCATGATCGCCCAGATGCCAGCCGTGATCGCCCCACAACACAATGAGGGTGTTTTTTGCCAATCCTTTTTTCTCCAATGCATCGATCACCTGTCCAATCAAAGCATCGGTGTAAGACACAGAGGCATAGTAGCCATGAATCAGTTCGCGTGCTTTGCTATCGGGCAAAACCAGATTCTCAATATCCGAAAAGGAGGCCAGCGACGGGATATCGGTATAACTCTGCAACTCACCACTGTTGTGGTAAGCGAAATCGGGACTGCCGGCAGCTTTGCGACGGAAAGTAGCAAGAGGCATCTCTTCGCGCTTGTACATCTGCCAGTATTTCTCGGGGGCACAGAAAGGCAAGTGTGGCTTTTTAAAACCCACTGCCAGAAAAAAGGGTTTGTCTTGCTTGTACGTCCGAATGAACTCAACCGTTCCTTTAGCTGTGGCACCATCCAGATACGCATCATCGGGCACCGAAGCCGATTCGGTCGATGGTTTTACGAACCCCAACACGTAGTTCTCGGCCTTGCGGTTCTTCAGCCCTTTAGCAGCGGCCTCTTTCTTATACTTGGCATACTGCTCCCGAACCTCGGCTCCTTGATAATGTCCGCCTACAGGTTTACCAAAAGCGGGATTGAGGTAGGTTTCGCTGTTTATAAAAGATTGCGACCATGACAGTTCATCGATACCCTTATCGACCGAACGAGGATCGTATATCTTACCGATACCCGCCACTTCGTAGCGGTTGTTCTTGAAATGTTGAGGCAAGGTAAGCACATCGGGGTTCTCTGCACGGATCAAGGTCTTCAAATCCCATACACGCGTACGGTCGGGACACATACCCGTGAGCAGACTGGCTCGTGTAGGCCCCGATACGGCTTGCTGGCAATAAGCTGCGGTGAAGAGTGTGCCGCGGGCGGCAAGCTTGTCGATATGGGGAGTCTTTGCCAACGGATCGCCGTAGCAACCCAACAATGGTTTCAAATCGTCGACAGCAATAAACAGAATATTTCTTTCGCCCTCCTTACGTGTTTCGCCGGCCTGTGCTTGAAAGACCTGAACAGAAGTAGTCATAAGCAACCCCGAGAGTAATAACTTTGAATGCATCATTTTAATATTTTTAAGGTGTGATTGGGTGCAAAAATAAAGATTCCCGACCACTCATAGGTTTTATTTCTGATAAATAAGGTTTCATTTCCGGTTTATTCGGAACATTGACATGCAGAGGCTCTTTCAGATTTCAAAAGATTTTCTACTTTTGCATCAGTGGCTCACCCGATAATATGTTCACATCATGAAAACACCCGTTTCTCTACTCTTATTGTTCATTCTATTGTTTATCTGTACCGATGGACATGCCTCTTTTTTCAAAGAGATCTCTACCCGGAACGGACTGAGCAATCGCAAGGTATATGCCGCAGTCAAGGACAGCAAAGGATATATTTGGTTCGCCACACATTCGGGTATCGACCGCTACAACGGTGAGAACTTTACCCACTACACACTCCCCCCTTTCAATAAGGAGACAGCCGAAAGAGCCCGGGGAATCATTGCCCATCCCGCAGGTCCGATCTATGCATTCAGCGATAAGTGCCTGTATGCATACAGCGAAAAAAGCGATGCCTTTGCCATAGTCGAGGAAACTGCATTTACCTCTACCGAAAGCATCATTAAGCTATGTTTCGATCGTAAAGGAACCTTGTGGATAGGAACCAGCGAGCATCTCTATAAACAAGAACCCAACGGACAGATCGACCGTTTGGAACTGCCTCGGAAATGTGCGGTATACGATATAGTGAGCGAAGATCAGATACTCTGGATAGCCACCTCGAAAGGAGTGCTGAAACTGATCGAAAGAAGCCCGGGAACGTATCTGACACAAAAGGAGCCGGAGTTGAAACAGCTAGACTCGCAGCGCATCCAATCGTTGTATTACGACAGTGTGACTCATCAGTTATGGATAGGAACCTTTGCAGTAGGCATCAAATGCTATAACACCGAACGGAGGGAGATGAAAGAAATCAGCACACAGTCGCTCAACTTCCCCATCCGGAAAATAGTGCGTATCAACGACACAAAGATATGGGTGGGTATTGATGGTGACGGTATTCACGTATTCAACCGCTTTACGTCCGAACCCGAACAAACCTATTCGCAATTCTCACCCCAACAGGCCAACCTCAAGTCGAACGGTATATACGATATTCTCAACGACGGCACTTTCGTTTGGGTATGTACTTATACAGCGGGTGTATTCGTTTACAACAAAGAGAATATCAGCAGCAACCGCTTCAAGCAGATCCAGAATACCTCTCATTCATTGGGCAACAATCATGTGAACGCTATACTCGAGGACAGCCGGAAAAACCTGTGGTTCGGTACCGACAAAGGAGTGAGCTTATATAACACCACCAACAAAAGCTGGAAGCACTACCTGCAAGACCATTCTGTTGTACTCTCTATCTACGAAGACAGCCGAAACAATATATGGGTAGGGGGCTACGCCAGCGATCTGATACGCATCTCTGCCACAAGCGGAGCTGCAGAAACCATCCATATCCCCCACCGCAACCGAAGTAAAAACTACATCTACTCCATTGTCGAAGACTGCGAAGGAGATATATGGCTCGGGGGAGTAATCGACGATCTGACAAGATATACCCCCGGCAACCAATCATTCCGGCAATACAAAATTAAGGGAGTAAATAAAATCATAGAGTATAACCGCGACTCTTTATTGATAGCCACCATACGCGGTCTGTTCTTCCTAGAAAGAGAAAGCGGAAGAATCCACCATGTGGATTTACTTACGCTCGGAGGAGATCGCCCAACCCACTCCTTTCCTTTCGTAAACAGTATCTGCATCGACCCCGCCAACCCAAAGGCTGTATGGATAGGAACAGAAGCAGACGGAATGTATCATTACAATGTTGAGCAGAAACGGTTAAAACGTTACTCGACCAAAGACGGGCTTTCGTCAAACAATGTGTGCGGCATACAACCCGATGAGCGGGGACGCCTCTGGATAGGAACTGAAAACGGGCTTAACTGTTTTAATCCCAATCCGCTGCAAATTGATGTATTCTATGAAATAGACGGACTGCCAAGCGATGCATTCAACTTTCTGGCATATACCACTTGCCGCAACGGAAACATGATCTGGGGAACTCCCGAAGGAGCATTTGAAATCGTACCGGGAGCATTTGACAAGAAGAAAGAGAAACCACTCAACCTGCGCTTCGAAGGCTTTGCTCTCTTTTATAACCGAATGGACGCCAATATGCCCGACTCGCCACTACAACACCCCATAGATAGTACTGAAGTGGTTAAACTGAGCCATCAGCAACACTCCTTTACGTTCGACTTTATCAATCTTAGCTACTTCAACAACTCGAAACTATTGTATAGTTGGCAACTCGAAGGGTTCGACAATCAGTGGTCTGTCCCTTCATCCGACCATAAGGCAGTGTATACGAATATTCCTCCGGGAAATTATACGTTTCGCGTCAAAGTATTTAGAGCCGACAACGAACAGGAAACAGCCATGAGGCAGATCAAGATTCATATCTCACCACCCTTTTGGGCTACTCCACTGGCTATTTTAGTCTATTTGATCTGTCTGGGCATTGTACTCTACTTTGCTTTAAAAGCATATAAAGACCGTTTGGAGGCGAAAGACTCGGATCAGAAGATACGATTCTTCGTCAACATTGCACATGACATACGTACCCCTCTGACTCTTATCAAAGCACCACTCAACGAAATAGAGTCGGAAGCACTTTCGGAGAACGGACTGTCGGCCCTACAACTGGCGAAGAAAAACACGGAGAAACTGCTCAATATGGTGACGCAACTACTCGATTTTCAGAAGATTGAGCGCGAAGCAATGAATCTGCATATCGAAGAAACCGATATTTATAGCTTTACAGACAGTTGTGTGAATAACTTCCAACTACTTGCACGAGAGAAGCGATTGAACCTACAGTTGCAACTACCCGATGAGAATACACCGATAAAAGGGTGGATCGACCGAAAGAAAGTAACACTGATGATCGACAATCTGCTGTCGAATGCCATCAAATACACTCGGGCACACGGAAATATATGCGTTAAACTGACAATCAGCGAAGAGCGTATGCATCTGGAGATTATTGATGACGGTATCGGTATATCGCCCGCAGCGCAAAAGAAACTATTCCACCGCTTCTATCGAGCCGATAATGCAGCTAACTCTACCGAAACGGGAAGCGGCATCGGTCTATTGCTTACCCGGAAGATGGTGCACTTACACAAAGGGAGCATCACTTTTTCAAGTCTTGAGAACGTCGGTACAACTTTTACTATCGAGCTACCCATTGGTAAAGCGGCATACAGTACATCTGAGCTAATTCGCAAAGAACATCTTGAACACAAATCCGGTTCTACGGAAACCGAAGAGGGCGAGGACAGCAATGCTATCAAGCTCTTATTGGTCGAAGACAACGAGGAATTACGAACCTATCTGGCACGCTACCTTCGCAAAAGTTATCAGGTAGAAGAGGCTGCGGACGGACAAGAAGCACTCGAAAAGGTGAAGCGAATGATGCCCGATTTTATTCTTTCGGACATCGTCATGCCTAACTTATCGGGCACGGAACTTTGCCTGAAGTTGAAAGCCAATATCGAAACATGCCACATTCCGGTTATTCTTCTCACCTCATTGGCCGAACGGGAAGACATCATCAAAGGATTCAATGCCGGAGCCGACGATTATATCACCAAGCCCTTCGACCTATCCGTATTAGGAAGTAAAATCAATGCTATCTTACGGAACCGGACACTATATCGCAAAAAGTACATTGACAAGTCTGCCTTTGCCGATGAGTCGACCATAGCCAATGAACTCGACAAGCAATTCATGCGCCAAACAGTAGAATATATTGAGGAAAAAATGGTCAGCGAAGAATTCTCAATCGACTCACTTGCCATGGAAATGGCCATGAGCCGATCGGTATTCTACAAGAAAATCAAGTCGCTAACAGGACAGAATCCGCAAGAGTTCATCCGCGACTTAAAGATGAAGAAAGCGGCTAACTTATTGCGCGACAAGAAGTATAGCATCAACGAAGTAGCCTACCTAACCGGTTACCCGAATGCCAAGTACTTCAGTACCGCATTCAAAAAATATTATGCCACTACCCCGACCGGCTTTATGGAGCAAGAGGAAGCCGGACTCCAGAACGAGAATCCGGTTTAAGTACTGCACCGCTTAGGAGCACGCACAAGGTATTCGTTGAACACGATACCTGTTACAATAAGTGCCAAACCGATGTAGGTAGTCGTTACAATCTGCTCGCCCAGCACCACAGCGATAAGGAAAAGCGAGAGGAACGGCGAGAGGTAACACATCTGGTTGACCAGCGCGGGATTGGTGGTTTTGCGCATGGCCAGACCGAAGAAGATAAACGGAACACCTATCTCGAAAGCACCCACGTACATACCCGAAAGAATACCGGGCAGGGTAGTGATGTTCACTCCCACCACGCAGGCGCCCGCCACGAGGTAGAGGGTACCGAACAGAAAACTCATGAAAAGGGTTACACTGCCGTCGACCGCTCGGTTCTTATTATTGACCATCCAATAAGCGGCCCACAAAAAGGCACTCAGCGCGGCAAGCAACAGCCCTGTTACCGATACACTGCTACCTGCCATACTACCCGACCCGAAAGAGATCAGCGCCACCCCGGCGAGCGAGATGAACATACCGACGTACTTCATTCGCGGGATGGGCTGCCGCGCAAACAGAGCCAGCAGGATAAGCAGCACAATGGGCCAAGCATAGTTGATCGGTTGTGCCACCTGCGCCGGTAAGAGGGCATAGGCTTTGAACAGCACCAGATAGTAGGCAACGGGATTGAGCAGACCGATGAGTGCGAAGCGCCTCCACTGCCGGGCAGGGAGGGCGCGCACCAACGTCCACTTTCGTTGAACGGTGAGCAGGAGTATAAACAGGCATAAAGCCGTACAACTGGCTACCAGCAGCATCTCGAAATGAGTGAGATGGGTGAGCGATATCTTAAAAGCGGTAGCAACCGTCGACCAGCTCAACACGGCGATGCCGGCATAGACGGTTGCTTTGGAATTGTCTGTCATGGCTTATCGCAAGGCTTCTACCTCTTCGGGAGTTAACGGAATCTTCTTACCCAAACGACGGGCTCCGGTCTCGGTGATGAGGTAATCCTCTTCGTTGCGGATGCCCCCGAAGGTACGATACGTTTCGAGCTTCTCGTAGTTGATGAAGTCGGTGAACTTGTTCTGTCCCTTCCACAGGTCGATCAGTTCGGGGATGAAGTAGATGCCCGGCTCGATGGTGAGCACGAAACCCGGTTCGAGCGGCATGCCCAAACGAAGCGACTTGCGACCGAACTGCGTGCTCTTGGGCTGACCGTTGTAGCCGACCCATTGCTCGCCGAGGTTCTCCATATCGTGCACATCGAGCCCCATCATATGCCCCAGTCCGCAGGGATAGAACATGGCGTGTGCCCCCTCGCGTACGGCATCGGCCGCATCACCTTTCATCAATCCGAGGTCTTTGAGACCTTCGACCATGACGCGTGCCGAGAGATCGTATACATCGACAAAGGGAACTCCCGGACGAAGGGCTTCGACCGAGGCCAGATGCATGGCGTTCTGGAGTTGGTATATTTCGCGTTGACGGGCGGTAAAGGTTCGGTCGGCAGGAACGGTCGACGACATATCGCCGGCATAGCCCATGGCCGTTTCGGCTCCGGCATCGATCAGGAAGAGGTCGCCCGGCTTCACCGTATTGCCATGATAGTGGTTGTGTAGCGTCTGTCCGTTCACAGTGGCGATGGTGGCAAACGACAAATCGCCTCCCGCAGCCAGTGCCACAGCTTCGATGGCGGCAGCCACTTCGCACTCACGCATACCCGGACGGATCATTTTGATCGCCGTCAGGTGCATATCGGCGGTAATGTCGCACGCTTTTTCGATCTCGACAATCTCTTCGGCCGATTTATGGTTGCGTTGGTCTACAATGGCGCGGATGAACGGAACCGAAGCTACCTGTGCAGCAGGGGCAATGCCCAACCAGTCCATCAACTTCAGCTTATGCTCGGCACGGTAAGGAGGCAGGTAATGCACCGTTTGTCCTTTGCTTACGGCTTTGTGCAGGTAGTTCACGATATCGGCCGACGGCAGGGTGTGTGTCACGCCTACCCGCTCGCTCTTTTCCTTTAGCGTGGGCTGCGTACCCATCCATACGATGTGGTCGATGCTGAGTTCATCGCCGAAAATAATCTCTTTGTCTTCGTCAATATCGATAATAGCCGAAAGGCCGGCAAAAGAAAGGCCGAAGTAATACAGAAAGCTCGAATCCTGCCGATAGCGGAAGGTATTGTCTCCATAATTCAATCCACACTCATCGTTGCCCAGAAACAACAACACTCCGGAACCCACTTTTTTCTTCAGCAGGGCTCTGCGCTGTACATACGTCTCTTTACCAAACATAACGTTCTATATTTTAAGTTAGTGCAACAAAGATAGGGAATTTAGTGTTATACAAATAAAAATTATTGCTCTAATCAATGTAATCTGTCGTTAAAAAGTTACTTTTGTAGCGATAAACAACGTAAAAGCAGAAACCAATGGCACAAGGTTCACGTCAAATACAATCGCAGGCGCAGCAGCAGATACAGACGCTCTCACCCCAGCAGATTCTGGTAGTGAAATTGCTGGAGCTCCCTGCCGTTGAATTGGAAGACCGCATACATGCCGAACTGTTAGAGAACCCCGCCCTCGAAGAGGGACACGAAGAGAGTGCCGCCGACGATTATGCCGAGGGCGACACCGCTGATAACAGTACGGAAACCGACTCCAACGAATATGATTCGCTGAGCGATTACCTGTCCGAAGACGACATCCCCGACTATAAATTGCAGGAAAACAACCGTTCGCGTGGCGAGCAGGCCGAAGAGATTCCTTTCTCTGACGCTACCTCGTTCTACGAATTCCTGCGCGAACAACTGCACGAGCGCAACCTTACCGAGCACCAACTGGAACTAACCGAGTACTTGATCGGCTCGCTCGACGACGATGGGTTGCTGCGCAAATCGCTCGAAAGCATCAGCGATGAGCTGGCTATCTACGTGGGCATCAATGCCACCGAAAAGGAGCTGGAAGAGGCCTTGAAGATCATTCAAGACTTCGACCCGCCCGGACTGGGTGCACGCAACCTACAGGAATGTCTGCTCATACAGATCCGTCGCAAGTGGAAACCGGGCAAGCTCAACGTGTTGCTCGTGCTCGAAGAGCAGATCATCACCGAGTGTTACGAGGAGTTCACCCGCAAACACTGGGACAAGATAGCCCGCAAACTCAATATCGACGAAGAGTGTCTGGCCGAGGCCATCGAAGAGATCACCAAGCTCAACCCGCGTCCGGGTGCTTCGCTGGGCGAAGCCATCGGGCGGAATATGCAACAGATCGTACCCGACTTTTTAGTCGATACATACGACGATGGCAGTATCAACATCAACCTCAACAACCGCAACGTGCCCGAACTGCGCATGAGTCGCGACTTTACCGAAATGGTCGAGGAGCACACCCGCAACCGGGCGAACCAATCGAAAGAGTCGCGCGAGGCAATGATGTTTCTCAAACAGAAGATGGACGCGGCGCAAGGATTTATCGATGCCGTGAAGCAACGGCAAAATACGCTGATGACCACCATGCAAGCCATCATCGACTTGCAACGCCCCTTCTTTACCGAAGGAGACGAATCGCTGCTGCGCCCCATGATCCTGAAAGATGTGGCCGAACGCACGGGGCTCGACATATCGACCATCTCGCGCGTAAGCAACAGTAAATACGTGCAGACCAACTTCGGCATCTACCCCCTGAAGTATTTCTTCAGCGACGGCTACACCACCGAGGATGGCGAGGAACTCTCGGTACGCGAGATACGCAAAATACTCAAAGAGTGCATCGACAACGAGAACAAGAAGAAGCCGCTTACCGACGATGAGTTGGCCGATATACTCAAAGAAAAGGGGTATCCGATAGCCCGGCGCACCATAGCCAAGTACAGACAACAGTTAAACATCCCCGTGGCGCGGCTGCGGAGATGACGATACATAACGAATGATCCATAACCAATTATGAGTGAGGTAACAGAAAGAAAAGTAGAGCACCATATCATTGCCGACAGAACAATGATACGCACAGCCAGAATCATCTCGGGGATATTGACACCGTTCTCCATCCCGTTTCTGGCATTCCTGGTCTTGTTTTTGTTCTCCTATCTACGCATCATGCCGATGGCTTACAAGCTCATCGTGCTGGGCATTGTGTATTGTTTCACAATTCTGATGCCGACGGTCACCATCTTCTTGTTTCGCAAGATCAATGGCTTTGCGCCGCACGACCTGAGCGACCGTAAAAAGCGGTATATACCCTTTATACTGACCATCACCTCGTATATCTTCTGCCTGCTGATGATGCATCGGCTCAACATTCCATGGTACATGACGGGCATCATTTTTGCTGCACTCATCATGCAACTCATCTGCATTGTGGTGAACCTGAAGTGGAAGCTGAGCGAACACATGGCAGGCATGGGGGGCATCGTGGGCGGATTGCTATCGTTCAGCTCTCTGTTCGGCTACAACCCCGTGTGGTGGCTGTGCATCTTTATTCTGATAGCCGGAGTGCTGGGTTCGGCCCGCATCATTCTGCGCCACCATACACTGGGCGAGGTGCTCTGCGGTTTTGCCGTGGGCTTTGCCTGTGCCATACTGGTATTGCATCCGGTTATCAGCAACAGTTTGTTCCGAATATTTCTATTTTAAATAAAGTATAAACCCTAAAAACTAATTATCATGAATTTTCCACAGAATGTAAAGTACACTAAAGAACACGAATGGATTCGCCTCGAAGGCGATGTAGCGTATGTAGGCATCACTGACTATGCACAAGAACAACTAGGCGATATTGTCTTTGTCGACATACCCACCGTAGGCGAAGAGCTGGCAGCCGACGAGGTATTTGGCACCATCGAGGTAGTGAAAACCATCTCCGATCTGTTTCTGCCTATTGCCGGTGAGATACTCGACCAGAACGAGGCACTCGAGGATAACCCCGAGTTGGTAAACAAAGATCCGTATGGCGAAGGCTGGCTCATTAAGTTGAAACCTGCCGATGTAGCCGATATGGACAACCTGCTCGATGCCGAGGCATACAGAGCGGTGGTTAACGGCTAACAGATGTACCCTATTCAGTATTTAAATAATATTTAATCATGACTCCAATTGTAAGTATCATTATGGGTAGCACATCCGACCTTCCGGTTATGGAGAAGGCTGCACAACTGCTCAATGATTTGCAAGTACCGTTCGAAATGAACGCTCTTTCGGCTCACCGCACGCCCGAGGCTGTGGAAGAGTTTGCCAAGAATGCCCACACACGTGGCATTAAAGTAATAATTGCCGCCGCAGGCATGGCTGCCCACCTTCCGGGTGTGATTGCAGCATCGACTCCGCTGCCGGTGATCGGGGTGCCCATCAAGTCGTCGCTCGACGGAATGGATGCACTGCTGGCCATCGTACAAATGCCTCCGGGTATCCCCGTGGCCACAGTCGGCATCAATGGTGCACTCAATGCCGCTATCCTTGCCGTGCAGATGCTGGCATTGGAAGACAAAGCATTGGGAGCCAAGTTTGTTACTTACAAGGAGAGTCTGAAAAAGAAAATTGTACAAGCAAACGAAGAGTTGAAAGCAATTAAGTACGACTTTAAGACGAACTAAATGGATCTATTCAACTACTCCCGCCGGGAGACATCAGAAGTAATGGTTGGGGCGGCTCCGTTGGGCGGCCCCAACGCCATTCGTATCCAATCGATGACCAATACGTCGACACAGGATACAGACGCCTGCGTGGCACAAGCCAAACGGATTGTCGACGCCGGCGGAGAGTATGTGCGCCTCACGACTCAGGGCATCAAAGAAGCCGAGAACATGATGCACATCAACATCGGTCTGCGCAAAAGCGGCTACATGGTTCCCTTGGTAGCCGATGTGCACTTCAACCCCAAAGTGGCCGATGTGGCTGCACGGTATGCCGAGAAGGTACGCATCAACCCGGGAAACTACGTAGATGCGGCACGCACCTTTAAGGAACTAAGCTACACCGACGAAGAGTATGCGGCAGAGCTGCAGAAGATACACGACCGCTTTGTGCCGTTTCTGAACATCTGCAAAGAGAACCGAACCGCCATCCGCATCGGTGTGAACCACGGCTCACTGTCCGATCGCATCCTTTCTCGTTATGGCGATACACCCGAAGGCATGGTTGAGTCGTGTATGGAGTTCCTGCGTATCTGCGTAGCCGAAGGATTCGATCAGGTAGTGATCTCGATCAAAGCATCGAATACGGTGGTGATGGTGAGAACCGTTCGCTTGCTCGTATCTGTGATGGAGCAAGAGGGCATGCACTTCCCGCTGCATCTGGGTGTAACCGAAGCGGGCGACGGAGAGGACGGACGCATCAAGTCGGCTCTGGGCATCGGCGCGTTACTGTCCGACGGATTGGGCGACACCATCCGGGTGTCACTCAGCGAAGAGCCCGAACTAGAAATTCCGGTGGCACGCAAACTGGTCGATTACATCGCACAGCGAACAGAGCATCCTTTCATTCCGGGTATGCCGGCAGCGGAGTTTCATTACCTTTCGCCGACACGCCGCGTAACAACCGCGGTGCGCAACATTGGCGGCGAACAGCTGCCCATAGTCATAGCCGACCGCATGGACGGACGCAGCGAGGTTGATCCGCAGTTTACTCCCGACTATATTTATGCCGGACGCGAACTGCCCATACAACCCGAAACACCCGATATGCAATACATCGTCGATGCCGATGTGTGGACGTCGGCAGCCAATACCTGGCCTGCCTTCAACTACCAACAATTATCCTTGATCGATGCTTGCCAGGCGGAACTAAAGTTCCTCTTTATACCATATACGGCACTTACCGACGAGGTATTGGCTTGTTTGCAACAGCATCCCGAAGTGGTCGTAATCTCGCAAAGCAACCACCTCAACCGCGTAGGCGAGCACCGTGCCTTGGCGCATGAACTGATGGAGGAGGGATTGAAAAACCCAATCGTCATCTTCCAGCATTATGCCGAGAACGAAGCCGAAGAACTACAAATCAAGTCGGCCGCCGATACAGGTGCACTGATCTTCGACGGGTTGTGCGATGGTATCTACCTCCTGAATCAAGGTACGCTGAGCCATGCCGTAATCGATGCAACCGCCTTCGGCATCCTGCAAGCCGGACGGGTGCGGACGTCTAAAACGGAATACATCTCGTGTCCCGGTTGCGGACGTACCTTATTTAATATACAAAGCACCATTGCCCGCGTGAAGGCAGCGACATCGCATCTCAAAGGACTAAAGATAGGAATTATGGGGTGCATCGTCAACGGACCGGGCGAAATGGCAGACGCCGATTACGGTTATGTAGGAGCAGGCAGAGGAAAAATCAGCCTATACAAACGGAAGGAGTGCGTTGAAAAAAACATCCCCGAAGCGGAAGCGGTAGAGAAACTCATTGAGCTAATTAAAGCGAATGGAGATTACGAAGAGAAGTAGCCCCTTGCCGGGCAACAAGTGTTTCTGCTGATCAAAACGGATAGCACTAATGACAAATGAGAGCGTCCCACAGAGTTTACAAACTGATAAACTCTGTGGGACGCTACTTTATGTAATAATGCGTGGCTATGGGCTTACTTCTTCTGCTTAAAGAGCCAATCCATGAAATCGGGAGTACCGAAAGCAGGTGTCCAGCTACCGTGGTTGCAACCGGGGAATTCCATGTATTCGACCTTGGCTCCGACCTGTTTGAGTGCTTTGTAAGCTTCGCGCGAGCCTTCGACCGGAACTACATTGTCGGCATCACCGTGAAAGATACGGAAGTTAACCGACTTAGCTTGCTTCAACCGCGCGGGGTTGACCGTTCCGCAGATAGGTACGGCAGCGGCAAAAACCTCGGGGTAGCGAATAGCCATATCATAGGTGCCCATGCCTCCCATGGAAAGACCAATGATGTAGACCCGGTTTTTGTCTACCTCCGGTAGTGCCAGATAGGTATCGAGCAATTCCTTGAGGGTTTTGAAAATCGGGGTGATGGATTCATTCAAAGGCATCTCTGCCGGAACAAAGGAAGTGGGACGTGCGTGATACGCCCAGTAACCACTTTCGGGACATTGCGGAGCGAGTACAAAAGCGGGATGCTTCTCTCGGTTGACCGGATTGAGAAACATCTGCCCACCATGTGTCAGCTGCTTCTCATTGTCGCTACCGCGCTCACCTGCACCGTGCAGAAAGAGCACCAGCGGGTATTTCTTTCCGGGTTTCTGCCCTTCGGGGCGAAGCAAGCGGTACTGCAACGAGTCGCCTTGCGGAGAGACGAATACTTTCTTCTCATAGCCTTGTTGCGCTACTACCGAAACGGTAAGTAGCAGCAGAGCAAAAAGGGTTAGTAACTTCTTCATATTAGTTTGCGTGTTAGTGAACGTACTGAGTTAGCTTGATTAGTGAACATGAATAACTGCCGAACGCAAAGATACTCCATTTTCATTGAATGCCTCTACACAAAAGTAATAATCCTGATCGACAGTCAGCGACTTCATAAAGAGCTCGTTATTACCATAAACCATCCACGAGCTGTACAGTTTATCGGGAGCAATACCCCACAAAACATTGTAGCCTTGCGCCCCTTTGACGGGTGTCCAAGAGAGTTGAACATCACGACGATCTGCCTTGCGGTCGATTGTCAGCTTTTTGGGTGCGGCAGGTGCTTTGCCGAACCCCAGACCGAATACACGAAGCTCGGAGATGGCAAGGTTAGGCGTAGGTACATCGATATTGCGGTAGCGCACGTAACGCACCGTAGTGGGAACGGCCAACTCCACATAGTCGTTGGGGGTATCTTTGTAACTGCTCTTGCGGTCGACCAGGGTAGTCCAGTTCTGTCCGTCGAGAGAACCTTCAATCGTATAGCGATGATGCAAATTGGGCAGACGACCATACATATTGCTTTGATAGTCGTGATAGTTCACCTGAATGGCACAAGCCGAGGCCGGAGTTTCCAGATCGATCATCACCCATTGCTTTTCGTCATTAGCGGCAGCGAGCCAGAACGATTTATTCAGTTCGTCGGTCAATGCAGCAGGAGAGAAGGTTCCTTGTGTAGTGGAAGCCGTCACCGGTTTCTGATACGAGAGAAGCATCCACCCGCGAAACTGCCCCGCCTTCTGAGGAACACCGGGGGCATAGCGGGGGTAATCGCCAAAACGGGTATCGACATACATCAACCCCTCTTTGTCGAATCCGGCAGGGAACATACAGAGACGACGCTCCCAATTGACATTGATTGAAAGAGCCATCGAAGCAAAGTGCCAGTACTGACCACCGGGACCTACAACGGTACTTCCGTGTCCGGCTCCGTTCATAAATCCGCCGGGTTTGTACGATACCGGATTGTGCTTCTGATACGTATAAGGGCCCAGAGGCCTATCGGCTACGTACACACCATCGGCATATACATTGAACTCAGTGCCGGGAGCACCGTATTGCATATAATACTTTCCGTTGTGCTTGGTGAGCCAAGGGCCTTCCATGTATCCGCCCAGAATGGTATCCGAATGGTTCTCGCCGAAACGCTCCCAACCATGCTTGGGCATATCGAGATTAAAGAGCGCTACCGTTTCGCCTTTCTTGGTGAAGCGGTGATTCTTGTCGAGCTCCATGCCCCGAATGGGGTAAGTGTTTGAGGAGCCCCAGAACATATAGGCTTTGCCGTCGTCATCGATGAAAAGAGCGGGATCTTGCAGATCGCCCAAAATGGCAGGAGTCGCCTCCCAGTTCCCACTTTTGGGATTGTCGGTATAAAGTATGCTCGAAGCACCCGAGGGATCGCCCAGCACATACAGAACCGAATCTTTGTAATTATGAGCCGCCGGAGCGTTGCATCCCTGCGGATACCAGTTCTTGCCCGGATTTATAAAATCCCAATGAAGCAAATCTTTCGAATGCCAATAACCATGCGAGCGGGTCACAAACATATAGTACTCGCCCCGAAACTCGACCACGGCAGGATCGGCTCCCGACCGATAAGAGATATCGCGGGAAGAGTCATAAATCATATACGTGTAATCGATATTAAGCGGATTACAGTAAGTATCCTGACGCATACTCTGCGCCAACAGGGTAGCCGAAACGATGAAAGAGGCTACTAACAAGACAAGCATTCGTTGTAAGTTCATCCTGAAAAAAGGTATTAGTTGTTTTTTTAGTCCGATTACTCATGTATTACAGCATTGTTAAACACAAAAGCCCGACGTTAAGTTCAGCGAATAATCAAGTTGGCCTCCACGGGAGTATGATCGGAAAGATAGCCGCAATCGGGGGTATCCTGAATCACCCGATAATCGACGGCCTCTACTCCTTCGCTTACGAAAATATAATCAATCAGTGTACGTTTCTCCAACGGAATACGACCGAAGTCGTGAAAAGTCCAAGCAGGACCGTAAACCATGGGAGCAATCATACGGGTATCTTTGAGTCCGCCATCGGCGATGAGTCGGATCGGTTCCGAATCGGGTGTACCATTAAAGTCGCCTGTTACAATAACGGGCAGCTTACCGGCAATCTCCTGTGCCTTGGCTAATAGTAGTTTGGCACTTTCACGGCGGGCAACCTCGCCCATGTGATCAAAGTGCGTATTAAACACAGCCAGTTCTTTGCCGCTTTCTTTGTCTTTTAGTATGGCCCAGGTCACAATACGTTCGCAGGCAGCATCCCATCCCTTCACACCTATCCGGTCGGGAGTTTCGCTGAGTCCGTACGTTCCTTCTTTCAACAAGTCGAAGCGGGATGTTTTGTAAAAGAGAGAGCTGTACTCCCCGGCCTCTTTGCCATCGGCACGTCCTACCCCTAAGGCAGTGTATTGAGGCAAGCGATCTTTCAGGTCGACCAACTGGTTGTGCAATACTTCCTGCATGCCCAGCACATCGGGAGCATAGTAAGCAATCATCTGTGCTGCATGGTCTTTGCGGTATTTCCAATTGTTCAAGCTATCGCCCGCATGGTCTAAGCGGATATTGAAAGTCATGACCTTCAAAGCTGCCTCCTTGGAGTTGGTGCAGGAGGTGGTAAACAGGCTACATACTAATAACAGACTAACTAAAAAGCGATTTTTCATGGTGGTGGTTCTTTTAATGAGTTAATGAATATGAGGTGAGGTGAAGCCCAACTTCTTTAATCCATTCTGCACATCGGGGTGACTCATAAAGAGTTTCCAAATCAATCCACTGCGATAGTTCTCGATCATCACCACGATAGGGCCTTGGTCGATAGCCAGGTAAGAGGGAGCAAACCAGTTTTGTCCCAGATTGAAGGCATCTTTGAAACCATATTCACCCCAAAGACGGTCGCCCAGCTCTTCATAGAAGTAGCGCATGGCTTTCATCGAATGCTCGGGAGCGTAAGGAATCGAAGAGAGTGCCGCCGTGGGGGTAATAACACCCCGGTCGTTTTGTGGACAGTGTGCCGAATAGCCTTGATCGCCATCGCTCGCTGTCAACCCCCAACACTTATCGCTATACCCTTTGAACTTCTTCGGGTTATCGATACAGTAAGCACGGTTAATGAGCGTATGTGCTTTCATCTGTTCCTCGTAATCGGCATAGCGATCTTTCAATCCACGTGGATCAAGCCCCATATACGAATAGTGAGTAAAGAAAAGAGGTCCACCGAACTCTGTGCCCAAAGGTAAGGAAATTCCATAATACTCCTTGCCATTTTTGAAAACATTTGAGTTGGCCCAACCCTTGTGATAGACTGATTCTTTAACTCCATAGGTGGGTGATGCCGCAGCAAGAATATAGGTAATGTGACATTCATTGTGTCCTTTGATCTGGTGGTTCATGGCAAAACCATTATTGGGCGACCAGTGCCAGTACAGTACCTCTTCGCCTCCTTTGGTGAACCAGTCCCACTCGGCTTCACGCCAAAGGGCTTGAATGAGCCCCCGCACCTGATTCTCGGCAGGATTATCTTGTGTGAAGTACTGCTGAGCGGCCAACAGCCCCTCGAACATAAAGGCCGACTCGACCAGATCGGCTCCATCGTCTTTGCGACTGAAAGGGATGGTTTTGCCGGTTGTTCCGTTGATCCAGTGCGCCCAAAAACCATGATAACTGTCGGTCTCCTTGCTATGAAGGAATTTCACGATCTTAAGCAGACGTTCGGCTCCCTGCTGACGGGTGATAAAGCCTCTCTCTACCCCAACAACGATCGCCATAACCCCAAAGCCGGAACCACCGATGGTTACGATCTCATCGCTACCGTTGCTGCGCTCGCGCGCTAAACCCGATACAGGGTGGGCATAGTCCCAAAAATAACGAAAGGTCTGCTTCTGTACGAGTGTCATCAGGTCGTCATCCGAAAGTTTTGGCTTGTTAGGAGCGGTAGATGGCAAACTCGCTTCTGCCGTACAGGCAGAAGCGAGAATAAAAAAGAATAAAATGAGTGTATGTTTCATGATACCTATTGAATTACTTATTTTGTGTCAATACTCCCTGAGAGATGTCAATCTGCTTTTGAGGAATAAAGAAGGTGGCGTGCTGAGCCATCGTGAAATTGTCTTTACCATGTGCTTTCAGCATCTTCGCTGCATAACCAGGCACTACTTTATCGGCGCGAATCAGGTCGTAAAAGCGGTGTCCTTCCAAAGCCAACTCCACACGACGCTCATGCCAGATAAGCTCACGCAGTTTGTCTGTATCGGTTTCTGTGATTGCAGGCAAATCAACTACCATATCGGCAGGATGAACCGAGCGACGTGCGCGGGCTCTCACCTCTTCGAGTTTGGCAAGGGCAGACGTTTTATCAGTGTCTATTTCATTAGATGCTTCGGCATAGATAAGCAACACATCGGCATAACGCAAAAAGTACAGGTGGCAATTGTGCTTACCGAACGAATTGGAATTCCAGAAGCTGGTAGGCCAGATGGTTTTTTTATTGGCACGTGGCGGGATCTCTTTCTTAAAGTTTATTTGTCCTTTTCCTTCGAGCACTTCACCATCGTAAAAGATGGTTGCTGTACGACGGGGATCGCCTGCCTCATACGCCTTATCCAGTGCTTCGGAAGGAGAGAACATACCCCAGCCCATACCTGCACCACGAATGCCTTGCCATTTGAGATACTCAGACTCTTTGTTTCTGTCCTGAGACTCACCCCAAAGGTACTGATCGGCCAGCATTACTTCATTCGAATAGTATGAATCGGGACTGAACAGGTCGCGATAATCGTTATGGAGTGCATATTCTTTGCGATCGATCACCTGACCGGCATATCTTTTCGCATTGGCATAATCCTGACGGAAAAGATACACCTTCGCCAACAATCCTTCGGCTGTACCTTTGGTTACACGACCCAGCTCTTTCGTTCCCCACTCCTGGCGAGTAGGCAGGTTCTCGGCTGCAAACGTAAGGTCGCTTACGATCTGATCATAAACAAGGGCCTCTGCTGCACGGGGTTGGTCATACTCGCCCGGTTGTTGTACTTGCGTAATTAAAGGAACACCGCCAAAAGCACGAACCAGGTTGAAGTAGAAGAAACCACGGAAAAAGCGGGCTTGTGCCACACACTTCACCCGAAGCGCTTCATTCTTCACGGCACCAAGGTTATCCAACGCTACATTACAGGAAGCAATGGCTTTGTAGTTTCCCTCCCACCAACCGTTTAGTTCGGAGGTAGAAGCATCGTATGTAAAATTATTGATTGTATTCAATCGGGGCACACTACCATCGGCCAGTTCGCTACCCGTATCCGAGTTATCACTCGGAAGTTCCATGATCCCAAACCAGGAGAACCCGATGAGGTTCCATGCACGCAATTGAGTATATATGGCATTGATACTCATCAACGCACCTTGCTCTTCTCCGAAGAAAACATCTTCGGTTAGTTTTCCCTGAGATTCTACATTCAGAAAGTCCGAACAGGAGGAGAATGTAAGGGCCGAGGCCACTAAAATTGAAGCTATCTTTTTCATGTTATTACCGTATTAAAATGATTAGAATGTGAGGTTAAGACCGAAACGACAGGTAGCTGTAACCGGATAGATCTCGCGATCGAGACCGCCCAACACTTCGGGAGTAAAACCGTTATAACCGGTAAAGTATGCCAGGTTATTGCCCGATACATACAACCTCAGATTCTGTACATGGATTTTCTGCATCAGTAATTTGGGGAATGTATAGCCCAACTCAACGGTTTGCAGTTTTACGTACGAACCACTTTCTATATACCGGTCGGAAGCCAGGTAGTTGTTTCCTTCAAGTGTCATACGAGGTATAGAAGCGCCCGTATTCTCGGGTGTCCAGCGATCAAGGAAAGAGCGATCCCAGTTGTCTGCTCCCGAGAAGCGTTCTACTTGCTTGGCGTTAAATATCTTATTACCGAAGTTACCTTGGAAATCAACAGCCAAATCAAAACCTTTCCATGAGGCTGTAAGACCGAGTCCACCAATAAATTTGGGGGTAGGACTTCCTAAATCTTTGCGATCTTCGGCTGTAATATAACCGCTACCGTCTACATCTTCATAAATAAGGTCGCCGGGGGCTACGTTGTTTTGGTATTTTTGTCCGGGTTTGCCGCTCATTGCTGCTGCTTTATCATTATAGGCTTTGATCTGCTCATCCGACTGGAATATACCAATTACCTTGTAACCATAAAAGTACTTGATCGGCATGCCTTCTTCGGTCATCTGTACCGACTTGCCTGCACCGATATCGCCACTGGCTATTCGTTTGCCTCCCAAATCGATCACTTCATTCTTGATAGTCGTTCCTGTGAGACGAACGGAGTAATTGAAGTCTTTATACGTATCCGCCCATTTCACCGTAAAATCGATACCAGAGTTACGTACGGCTCCTACATTTGTTTCGACAGGAGTAAGGCCGACCGATCCGGGAACGTCTACCGTTACCAACATGTCTTTGGTGTCTCTTTTGTAGTAATCAAACTCTACTGCCAACCGGTTATTAAATAAACCCAGATCGAAACCTAAGTCCATCTGCTCCGAACGCTCCCAGTGAATACTCTTGTTAGACAACGAAGTGACTGTTCCGCCGGGGAAATAGATACCACCGAAAATAGCATCGTACGAAGGGTTAATGTTAGCAAGAGGATTGTATTTATCGTTTCCGATTTTATCATTACCAATCTGTCCCCAGCTACCGCGCAGTTTCAAATTACTCAACCAAGTGGCATTCTCTTTTACAAAAGCCTCTTCCGATACTCTCCAGCCAATTGCGGCAGAGGGGAAATAACCCCAACGGTTATTCGGGCCGAACTTAGACGAGCCATCGGCACGCATAGAAGCCGTCAACAGGTAGCGATCCATCAATGCGTAGTTTGCACGGAACAGGTACGACATCATAGCCTCGTGGTAGCCATTGTTCCCTACAGACTTAGAATCAACCGATGCCTGATCCAAGTACCAGTAATTATCGCTGTTCGAGAAGAAGTCGCGACCGAATCCTTCCAACTGTTCGTACTTACGTTTCTGAGCGGTGATACCTCCTAACAGATTTAACCGGCTGTTGGCATTGATTTGCCAATCGTAAGTCAACAGATTCTCCCATAACCAGGTAAAATCACGACTCCATCGCTTAGTCAAGCTGTTCGATGTATTCTTCTGCGTCTCCGACACATAGTATTCGGGAGTGAAGTTACGATACTGTCCGTTCAGATAATCGATACCGAGGCTGGTTTTAAAGTTCAGCCCTTTCAGCACTTCCCAGTTTAGAAAAGCACTACCGACTATCCGGTCTTTCCAATCGTCATTATTGGTATAGTGAAGTGAGGCAACGGGGTTGGCCGATGAACCACTCTCAGAATCCATAAAGCTACCGTCTTCGTTATAAGGCTTCTTCACCGGACTAATGGTATAAGCCGATTTTACGACCGATTTATTTTCGTTTAGCTTGTGGCTGAACGAAGCAGAGAGGTTATGACCAAAAGTCAAACGCTTGTTCAACTTATATGAGTTATTGGCACGAATCGTAAAGCGATCGTAGCTGTTGCCCTTGATGATACCATCTTGCTTATAGTAACCTGCACTGAGGTTATAGCGTACTTTCTCAGATCCACCGCTCACACTAACCTGATATTCACGAACAGATGCTACGCGGAAAATCTCATCGAACCAATTCGTTCCTCTACCCAGCGAAGCCGGATCATCGAATTTGGGAGTACCGCCTGTGTTTTTCAAAGCTTCATTAAGTAAAGTCGCGTATTCCGATGCAGAAGCCATCTCGAAGCTGCTGTTCTGAAACTGGAAACCTTCATTGGCCAATACATTGACAACTGCTTTTCCTTCGGCTCCTTGTTTCGTAGTAACGATAATCACACCGTTAGCACCACGCGAACCATACATAGCAGTGGCAGAAGCATCTTTCAGTACTTCCATTGACTCAATGTCGTGTGTGTTCAGGAATGTAATATCTTCCATAAACATACCATCGACTACATAAAGAGGATTGCTGTTGTTGGTAGTACCGATACCACGGATGCGCACTTCGGGCGAACTTCCCGGAGCACCATTGGCCGAGATAAAGACACCCGACACCCGTCCTTGCAGCGCATTGGCTACATTGGAGGTAGAGACCTTTTTCAGGTCATCGCTCTTAATAGAGCCTACGGCACCGGTCAAGTCGGACTTTCGCTGTACGCCATAGCCAACCACAACTACCTCGTCGATCATCAAATTGTCCTCTTCCAACGAAACATTGATTATTGACGAACCATTCAGCTTTATCTCCTGAGGCTTCATTCCAATATAGCTAACAACCAGAGTAGCCTGAGCAGGAACTCCAACAAGCTTATAATCACCATCGAGACCTGTAATAGTTCCCAATGTCTGTCCTTTTACCTGAACAGTAGCACCGATAATTGACTCACCGGTTTTCTTCTCGGTTACGATACCCGAAACCGTGATGCTATTCTGCGCAAAAGAAAGAGCAGAAAGCAATAACATACTAAATACGAATAAAAGATTTTTTCTCATCGTGGGTATTGATTTAAAATTCTGCGACAAACTTAGAGGATAAATTGATGTAAGTCAAAAAAAGAAGTACTACATGACTACCACGAGAAAAAACAGGGTACTATTTTAATACCACCACACATATTAACACATTCATAATCAGCGAATAAAAAAAGCAAAAGAGTTTTAAAGAAAAGTATATGAAACAACAAACCATCCTCCCGGTACAAAAGGCCGAAAGGATGGAATGAATAGAAAGGATAGGTTGTTCTTTCGATTAGTCGGTCAGCACAAAACGAGTGGTTTTAACCTCCTGACTGTTACCACCGATCATCAGATCAAACTCACCCGGCTCACAAACGAATTGCAAGTCGTAATTGTAAAACTTCAATAGCTCGGGGGTTATTTTGAAAGAGACCTTGCGCGACTCTCCTGCTTTCAGAAAGACCTTTTCAAAGCCTTTCAGCTCTTTGACCGGGCGGGTAATACTGGCTACCAGATCACGAATGTAGAGTTGCACCACTTCGGCTCCATCTCTGTTGCCCGTATTGGTCAGCGTAACCGTAGCCGTTAGTTCGCCATTGGCAGCCATGCTGGAGCGATCTAAGGAAATATCACTGTATGTGAAAGAGGTGTAGCTCAGCCCGTAACCAAAAGGATAAAGCGGTTCGTTGCTCACATCAAGATAGTTGGTACGGAACTTCTCGAACCATCCTTTGTTCAACGGACGACCTGTATTTTTATGTGCATAGAACAAGGGCACCTGGCCTACATTTTGCGGAAAGGTAGTTGTTAGTTTACCACTCGGATTTACATCGCCAAAGAGTACATCGCCAATGGCCAAAGCAGCTTCACTACCCCCAAACCATACATTCAAGATGGCAGGAACATTTTCCTTCTCCCAGGTCAATACAAGCGGCCGGCCGGTAAAGAGTACCAATACAACAGGCTTTCCGGTTTTCAGAAGTTCTTCGAGGAGTGCACGTTGCACATCGGGCATAGTCAGATCGGTACGACAGCTACTCTCTCCACTCATCTCCGAAGATTCGCCAAGGGCTGCTACGATCACATCAGCATCGGCCGATATACGCAATGCCTCTTCAAGCATCTCTTTATCCGTGCGGTTATCGCGGTGGAGCGAACGACCAAACATTGTAGCACGTTCTTCGTAAGCAGCATCGCTCATGAGGTTACTTCCCTTCGCATATACCACATTGGCCTTGCCTTTGGTCACTTCCTTCAAGCCTTCAACAAGCGAAGGAGCATTATCAAGTACTGCGGCCACACTCCAGGTACCGGGCATATTAGATCGCGTATTGCCCAAAGGACCTACCACTGCAATCGTTCCTTTTTTCTGTAGCGGCAATGTTTGATTGTCGTTTTTCATCAACACAAAGCTCTCGGAAGCGGTTTTACGGGCTATGGCGCGGTGCTCGGGAGTAAAGATGTCTTTAGCAGGACGCTTCACATCGCAATACTTATATGGGTTTTCAAAAAGACCCAGTTTGTATTTTGCTTCAAGCATGCGTCGACAAGCTTTATCGATAGAGGCAACAGAAACTTTACCCTCTTCGACCGATTTCTTTAAGGTGCTTACAAACGCATCGCTCACCATATCCATATCAATACCTGCATTCAATGCTAAAGCTGCAACAGCTTGCAAATCCCCCATACCATGATCGACCATTTCGGAGATACCGGTATAATCGGTTACGACAAAACCGTCAAAGCCCCATTGAGTGCGAAGCACATCGGTCATCAACCACTTATTACCTGTAGCAGGCACACCGTCGACCTCATTAAAAGCTGCCATAGCACTACCCGCTCCGGCCTCAACAGCAGCCTGATAGGGTAACATATATTCATTAAACATACGATTGCGGCTCATATCGACCGTATTGTAATCACGTCCGGCTTCGGGAGCACCATATAAAGCGAAGTGTTTCACACAAGCCATGATTTCATCTTTCCGGCTCATGTTTTTTCCTTGATAACCCTTCACCATGGCACGGGCTATTGCAGCTCCTAAAAAAGGATCTTCGCCGCTACCCTCCGAGATACGTCCCCAACGGGCATCACGCGAAACATCTACCATCGGACTGAACGTCCAGCTAATACCATCGGCCGAAGCTTCGATAGCGGCAATGCGAGCCGATTGCTCAATGGCTTTCATATCCCAGGTACACGATAATCCCAATGGAATAGGGAACACCGTTTCATATCCGTGAATAACATCCATTCCAAAAAGCAATGGAATACCCAAACGGCTATTCTCCACTGCTTGCTTTTGCACATCGCGGATTTTCGCAACACCCTTCAGGTTAAAGAGTCCGCCTACTTCGCCTTGACTAATGCGTTTGGCTACATCGCTACTTTTCGCTTGTCCGGTGGTGATATCTCCGGTTACGGGCAAGTTCAATTGGCCTATTTTCTCCTCCAACGTCATCTTCTTCATCAAAGCATCGATAAAGCGATCCATATCCTGCGGAGATTTCTGTGCATGAGCACTGATAACAACAACGACCAACAAGACAGCCATCGTTTTTAACTTACGTACTAAATGTTTCATGGTTTGTATATTTATAAGTGTATATCCGTTTCTCTCCGCAAATAAACATAAAAGGTTCGAAAGGCTCACCATTTACCTATACAGCAAGAATACCACACAGATAAAAACATAAAAAAAGAAGTACTACATTAGTACTTCTTATACACATAAAACACTTTGATTAAACTACTTAAATGATATCATAAAATCGGCTAAACTACTCTCTTGCGAAAGGTTTAGTTTCTTGCGAAGCCGATAACGTGCAGCATCTACACCGCGAATGGAGATGTTCATCAATTTCGCTATTTCTTTGGTTGGTAGATTCAAGCGTAAAAGCGCACAGAGTCGCAAGTCTCCGGGTGTCAACTCCGGAAACTGTTCTTTCAGGTTCCGGAAGAAGTTTTCATGTATGCGGTCGAAGTTCGTTTGAAACATAGCCCAGCTCTCTTCATTCGAAACCAGATTCTGGTTCAGCATAGCCAGTAGCTTATCGAGGTTCTTGCGACTGTATTGTCCCTGCAACTTCTGCTGCTGTATCTCTTCCTTCAAGCTGGCCAAAAACTCCTGATGTGCTATATTAGTCATCACTACTCCGGAAACCTCTTTGCTTTTAAAGCGTAGCTCCACTTCCAGTTGTTCTTTTTCCAATTCGATGATCTTTTTCTCTTGCCGCTCTATTTCGGCTTGGTGATTGGCACGTTGCCGTTCGATCACCTTATCCTTTTTTCTTTTTGTATAGGCATAAACCAGGTAAAGGAGAATAAACAAAGATACCAATAACACTACTACATAAGAAATAATAGCCACATAAGACAAATACCACGGCCGTAACACAGAGAACGGAAGTTCGACCGATGACAATACGCCATGCTCATTATAGACCTCGGCTTTGAAACGGTAGTCCCCAAAGGAAAGTCCGGCATATTCCTTCTTCATCGTTGGCAGCCCCTCGATCCACTTATTGCTTAACCCCTCCAACTTGTAACGAACGCCATAAGTGTTTCCATTGTAAACCGGATACGTCAGAGCGATGGTAATATCATTATAGTTTGCCTCTATCCGGTTATTGGGTATAATGGGATAGTTCTTCACCTCACCACTCAGCGGATCTGCCGCATAAAGCTGAGAAACCCATAATGAAGTTGTCACCGGGCTGCGGTAACGTTCGGTCGTATCGTTCTTTATCCGGGCAAGCGAATTGTTCAGGCAAAGGTAAGAACAGTTACGCCGCTTGTCATATACCATTCGGGCACGCCCTTCAATGGGCAGATTATTGAATGTGGCAAAGGAAAGGCGGGTTCGAATCTCAAAGTTCGTTAGCGTGCAGTGCACCAGATAAGCCTCACGGTCGCTAAGAAACCAATACTGGTCATCGCTCATATAGTTCACCGTATGTATACCTCTCAATGAACCGAGCTGATCATTCATCAACTCATAAGGAATAATCGAATCAGCTATGTCGTCATACGTATAGAATTTCTCTCCATCCGAAAATACAATGCGGCCATTTATTTTAAACAGATAGCACGGGGTATCGCTTCGATGATTTAACGATGTGTATTTTTTCAGATCGATCACCTCCTTTAACTGTGGATCCAAACGAACTTTGTATAACCCCTTACGCATATGTTCCACCCAAATATTCCCCCGATGATCCATCTCTATGTTTTTAGCCATGTGGCTAAAGTTATTGATCGAGTTGGAGAAAAACCACCCAACTCCGGGTTTATTCTTATATACGTTCAAATAGGTGTAGGTTCCCTGCAAAAGCAGTGAGTGATTTTCTATTTGCAACTCTTTCAAACACATGGCTCCTTTAATGTCAGACATCAACTGAGATTGCATGCCCGAAATCTGAAACGTTCCGCGGTTATGCCCACAAATCACCTGGTCGCCCCATTGACCAACCGTCCAAGCCTGCTCTTCAAGTCCCGGAAGAATACTTAATTGTCCGTCTTCCAATCGGTAAAGTCCTTGATTGGAGGCAATATAAGCATCGTCTTTGCGCACAAGAACATCATAAACCATTCCCATCTTGCGATGCACGGGTTCAAAATAGTAAACCAAGGAGTTACTACGAATATAAGCCACACCATAGTCCAGTGCTACCCATACGTTATTATTCAAATCGCAGTATAGCCCAAGCACCGTATTGTTCTCCAATTGATTGTCGGCATTGACTTTCCAAAGTAATTCTCCTTTGCGATTGAAGGCATATACCCCATTAGAGAGCGTTCCAATGACGTAGCATGAGTCTTTGGTCATCATGCCCCGGTTGATCGAATGGTGTTTCAATTCGCTGTCATAAAGAGTTTGCCACGGAGTCACTTTAGAACCGTCGTAAATAAATCCGCCATGATTGCGTGTGAGCAACAACATGCCACCGGGATAAGGCACTAAGGCAGTCACCTCGCCACCTCCCAGTTGTTCTCTGGAAAGGAAGGGACGAAACCCCTTGCCGGTAAACGCCAAAAGGCCACCATTGATTTGCTGGGAATACAATTGGTTACCCATCTGAAAGAGGTTCAGAGGCAACTCTTTGGAGCGATAGCCTGTGGTTGTTTCTCCGTTATAAATAAAGAAAGAGCCGAACGACTGAAAGATTATTTTTCCATCACTCTCTACAATCGTCCATATCTCATCGTTATGAAAATCGAAGTTTTTCACTTGTTGCTTCAGCGAATGAAAAATCAATCGATTTTCTTTGTTGCGTTCAAAATAGCCGAATTCCTCAAAAGAGCCGACATAAATCCGTCCGTCGGGCGACGCATACACCGCACGAACCACAGCACCTGCTTGTATAGGGTACAAGGTCCAACGGCTACCATCATATTCGAGCAATCCGGTATTGTTACCGAAATACATCACGCCTCGTTCATCTTGAGTGATGGCCCAATTTTGGCTTCCTGCATGATAATCCATAGCAGAGAAGTTCTTTACAATGGGAGAAAAAGGAATTGGGTTCCCATTGCAAGGAAGATACAAGAACAGAACAAATAGATATAATACTACGAGTTTTCTCATCTATTACTAAGCCTTGGCCGGTGCACTCAGCATCTCTTTGTATTTGGGCGATTCATGAAGAATTTTAATCGCTTCTTTCAAATCATTATCGTCCTTTAATTGCTGAATAATGGCACCCCGTTGATAATAATAACGTTTAATAATCTCGGTTGCTATCATGTTTTTAATATCTTTCGAGAAATAATCAAGATCTCGATCCAGGTTATGCGTCAGTTTCTTCTCCAAGGCTTTAAACTCGTCGGATGCCTCAGGCATATACCCTTCAAATTCGGCAGCTTCTTTCAAAGCTTTCAACACCTTCTCGCTCTGCTGGTCGTATTTAAAATCGGCTTTCTTCACCATGGTTTTAAATGCAGCATAATCGGCATCGGTGACTGTAAATTTATCAGGTGCAACAATAGTCGGATGCTTTAAACAGTAATCCGTTGCATAATCGAATATGAGATTGTCGCGCACCAGATAAAAAAGAATGTTCGGCAGTTTTTCCTGCTTCACTGTAATATCGGGAGCTATGCCTCCTCCATCACGTACCTCACGACCGACAGCCGTATGAAAGACGGTTGTCAAACTATCGGGGATGCGACCTACACTGCCATCCTCGTTTTGGTTTTTATAATCAATGGCTTGTACACAACGTCCGCTGGGTATGTAGTATTTTGAAGTCGTTATTTTCAAGGTTCCCCCATAGGGCAACGGACGAGTTGTCTGCACCAATCCTTTTCCAAAAGTCCGGTTACCGACTATCACTGCGCGATCTAGGTCTTGAAGTGATCCGGCCAAAATCTCGGAAGAAGAGGCCGTACCGCTATTTACCAATACAGTGATGGGGATTTCCAGATCAAGCGGCTCCCGCAATGTTTTATAAGTACTACTGGCTTGCTTTATCTTACCCTTGGTCGTAACGATGGTCTTGCCTCTGGGCACGAACATATTCACAATTTCGACTGCTTCCTCCAACAGCCCACCGCCATTGTTACGCAGGTCGATAACCAATGAAGTAATGCCTTGCTTCTTCAAATCGAGGAAAGCTTTCTTAAACTCTTTCGACGGATTGCCCGAAAAGCTGTTGAGATTGATATAACCGACCCCTTTATCTACCATAGCATAATAGGGTACAGTAGCCATTTGAATCGATTTGCGCACAATGGTAAATTCAAGCGGTTTCTTTTCGCCGGGACGTTCAACTTTGAGCTTAAAGCTTGTACCAAGCGCCCCTTTCAACAGAGAACTTACGTCTTCGTTCCCTTTAAGATCTTTGCCATCTATTTCGAGTAAGGTATCACCCGCTTTCAAGCCTACTTCGGCAGCAGGCATCCCTTCGAATGGTTCGGCTATAACCGTATATTTGGTCTTGGGGTTGTAGCGGATCAATGAGCCAATACCTCCATAGGTACCTTTCACCATCTGTTCGAGTTCATCCTGATCATCTTCGGGGTAATATACCGTATAGGGATCGAGCGAATAAAGCATATTATCAATCCCTTCGCGTATCGTTTTATTCGGATTGATCGTATCCACATAAAACAAATCCAACTCCTTGACGATAGCATTGAATGCATCGAGGTTTTTGGCTAACTGAAAGTTACGGTCATCGCTATTCTTAAAACTAAAAAAAGCAACAACAATCAATAAAGCACCTAGGATAACAACATTTCGTTTATTCAGAAACTTCTTCATACTATCTTTCATTATATTGAGACGTAAAAGTAATTTAAACTCCCCTTATTCAGCTAGAATCTCACTTATATTTAACTTAATTTCATCCCAACGTTCGGCAGGCATGGTGGTTCCAATCACTTGAATAACATTTCCCGAGAGAATAGAACCTATTTTAGCACATTTCTCCAATGAGTATCCACATGTCAAACCATAGAGAAAACCCGCTGCAAAATAATCGCCTGCTCCTGTTGTATCCAATACTTTCTCTACAGGAATCGCTTCTACTTCAATCTTTTCGGTTCCTTTGCGAATATACGAGCCTTTGGATCCCACCTTCACAATGGCAACACTACACTTTTTACCAATAATATCCAAGGCCGCTTGTGGCTCTTCACCCGTAAAAGCTTTTGCTTCTTCTTCATTAGCGAACACAATATCTACATACTTGTTTACCAGTATAGAGAAAAACTCAAGATCATCGGCCACTGTATTATAGCTCGCCATATCCAAGCATATTTGCAAACCGGCCTCTTTGGCTAGTGTTATAGCCCGAAGAATTAGCTCGTGATCCTGAACCAAATAACCTTCGATGAAGAGATACGTATAATCTTTAAACATATCCGGCAGTAAGTCTTCGGCTTTAAGTGTAGCAGCGGCTCCAAGAAAAGTTCCAAAAGTACGTTCACCATCCTTAGAGATGAAAGTAGAAGCTACACCCGAAGGTAAATCGGAGAGTAATAAATTATCTTCGATACCGTTTTTTTGCAAGTTTTCATGAAAAAAGCGCCCATAACTATCTTTTCCCACTTTTCCGATAAAACCGGTTCCAGCCCCTAAACAAGAGAGTCCGAGGATGGTATTTCCAGCCGATCCGCCTGTTGCCAGATGCGTTTCCATCTGATCAAAATGTTCGTTAATCTGCTGTAGCTTAGCACTATCAATGAGTTGCATGCTCCCTTTGGGCAAGCCCATTTCATGAAGGATCGTATCGTCTTTCAACGTAACAAGTACGTCTACAAGGGCGTTGCCCAATCCAATTATTTTATCCATTAATGATATTTTTTTTGCAAAGATATTGCATATTTCAAAATATCCTATTACTTTTGCATCGCAATTGAGAAAAACATTCTTCCTTAGCTCAGTCGGTTAGAGCATCTGACTGTTAATCAGAGGGTCCTTGGTTCAAGTCCAAGAGGAAGAGCGAAAGCGTAAAAAATCTCAATTGCAACATTCTTCCTTAGCTCAGTTGGTTAGAGCATCTGACTGTTAATCAGAGGGTCCTTGGTTCAAGTCCAAGAGGAAGAGCAAAAAGGTTTGTCTTACTGACAAACCTTTTTTTATGGTACTAATCGGCCAAAGCAAGTGTCAATACACTGATGCGTATGTCCGTCACCTGCGCAAATGCAGAACCGCATGCTGCGGTCGTGGCTCCGGTAGTTAACACATCATCAATAATCAAGATGTGCTTTCCTTCAAAACGCTCCGGATATCGAAGTATAAATATCTGATCTACATTTAAAGATCGTTCATAAACAGATTTTCGAGTCTGCGTATCGGTATTTTTAATTCGCAGCACAGCTTCTGTATCTATCGGTATGTTTGTAACAGCCGAGATGCCCAACGCAAGGTATTCACTCTGATTATATCCGCGCGAACGCTGTTTCTTCTCGTGTAGCGGTACGGGTACCATCACATCTACTCCGTCGAAAAAACCCGAGGGGTATAATTCGGCAGCCATATATCGCCCCATAACCTCTCCTACACTTTTCCCACCCCAATACTTTAAATGATATAAAATCTGTCTAAAGTCACTTCCTTTGCGATAGTAGAAATAAGAGGTTCCCCGTTCTATGGGTATTTTACCCCAGAACATGCGTTCGACCACATTGTCTTTGTATCGATGCAAATTGGTTCTGGGGAGTTTCATGTTGCAGCGTACACACAAACGCTCCCCATCTTGTGCCATCGCATTGCCGCAAACAATACAGCAGCGTGGAAAAAAGAGAGAAAGCAGGGAGTGAAGCCATCCACTACTCATCCTTCGGAGGCATCTCGGTTACGAGCTGTTGCAGAATAGGATGCAAATGTCCGTTGGTGGCAATAATATGATGCCCCTCCAGAAAGTGTTCACTTCCATGAAAATCGGTCACCCGACCGCCAGCTTCCTGAACAATCAATGCACCGGCTGCATAGTCCCATTTACCAATAAAGGCTTCCAACCAACCATCGAACCGACCGGCAGCGACATAGCAAAGTGCAGATGCCGCCGAACCATTCATTCGAATACCTCCCACCTTCCCATACAGCTCATGAATTAAATGTTCGGCCGTTCTTTTGTATTGAACATGATTGTACGGCAACTCTGTTATCAGAAAGGCATCTTTCAGTTCGTTCACCGCAGATACACGAATCTCTTCATCATTCAGAAAAGCTTTTCCACCTTTCCATGCGTAGAAGCATTCGTCGCGGCAAACCTCATAAACGACTCCCAGCAATAATTCATTGCGGTTACGTAAAGCAATGCTGACACAATAAGGCGCTTCATCATGAATATAGTTGGTGGTTCCATCGAGCGGATCGATCACCCAGCAATAAGGCTCATCATTATAACCGGCCGAACCCTCTTCGGCAATAAACCCGGCTTCGGGTAATAAAGCCGAGAGGGCCCTAACCAATTGTCGCTCCGACTCCTTATCTACATATGAAACATAGTCATGAGCTTGCTTCTCAACGACCTGTTCGCGACGGAAACTCTTTCGTTCTTCTTTTAGAAAAGATCCTGCTTCGGTAGCAATCTTACAAACCCGGGCAGTGAGTTGTTTTAAATCGATCATAGATTCATTTTAAGTATTTCGCAAGCGAAGATACTTAAAAAACCAAAGAGCCGCCATCAATCATATAAATATTTGATCATCAAGAGTCGAAATGCTTTTTTCAGTTTAAAGAGCAACTTCCACCCTTGTTCCATCTGCCGCAACAGCATACACCTTATATGTATCTTTCCACGTAAACGGCAAGGTAAAGAAATCGTTATCAGAAGGATTTGTTTCGCCGCTACAAGCAAACTTCAGTTGCTTGCTTTCGTTGTCAACAACTTCATAGACGACCACATTTTTCCACCCATTTATCATCAACTTATCACCGCTACGAGAGGCTGTTCCACGAACAATGGCGGGCTTCTGCTTGTACAACTCCCATGTGTTGTCAGAGATATATTCCAGGGCTACAGTCGGTTTAAGAAGTCCCAATGCATTTACCCGCTGTTTTATTTCATCGATCCGTGCTTGAGTAACAGTCATTCTTCCCTTACCATAATCATCTATTTCTATATCAATCGGCGTCAAGAAGCCCCACTTCTCAAAGAAGTCTAATAGGTTATAGCCCGACAGTTTACTACAAATATAAACAAACTCAGTCTGTTGCTCTCCCGGAGTTCTTAAATTATCCTTAGTTCTGACATATTCATATACGTCCGGATAAAAACCACCTTTATCGGCCTGCATCAAGGGTGTTCGTCCCAATACATTGCCGAAGTAGAGTTCAAGTTGCCAAAACGGAACCAGCTTACAAAATACATCCTCGTGCTGGCTGTGTGCAAGCTTATTGGCTATAATACCACTCCAGGCTTTAGAATAACGATTTCTGAAGTTCACTCCCATATCCTCGACCTGTATACGTGAGTCCTGTTTCAGAATGGTCGTTTGAATGTATTCGGACATGATGTTATTGGTCACTTCGGTTGTACCTAACCACTTTAATCCGGGTCTTGTTTGATTACAATGCCCTATCTCGTGTGCAGGTCCCCAGCAAGCATTCGTCTGAAGATTGCCAGGATCAGCAATGGAGTTCATTGTCGACTTATGATATGCCGTATGGTAAGATGTTGCGTACATATAAGAGTGATACATCACATTGAGATATGTACGATTCTTGAACATTTTATCATATTTTTCCAGACCGAGTAATTGTTGCTGGCTATAGGCAATCTTATCATAGGCTGCAATGAGTTTATCCCCGTTCGATCCGGCGTATGACTTCAAATCAGTGGTTTCGAATGTGAGATGTGCATATCTGCCCAATACATCAAAATAGCGGTCGGTCGCTTTATTGATTAACTCCACCCAACGTCCTTGATGCTTCTCCGAATCAAAGTAACCGTTTACTGTTCCGGAGGCAAAATGAATTTTAATAGGAGCTGCACTTACATCGTCGAGCGTGCTTGTGTGGTACATAACATAAAGCAACCCTTTTTCTCTCATGATCAATTTATTAACACCTTGATTCAATGGATAGGTAATCCCCCCAAAGCCATCACCTCCGGGAACATCCAGATTTTGCACCTTCAAGGCAATGTTCTTTCCATGAGTATCGCCCACCAGAACAACTAAAGTCTCGTTTGCTTTTACCGAAATACCGGTAGGATTGTCCAGCAAGCTATACGCATTTGTTTTATGGGTTTTCGACTGAATATCCGGATGGGGATATGCTCTAAACTGATCTATTCGGAACTCTCTGGCATACTTTCCCTTCAGCATATAGTAGGCTATATTTTTAAAGAAAGGATATTGGCATTCATTGATATTCTCTTCTGTCACGCCTTGCTTTAGTTCACTACAAGTGGCATCGGTAAACAATGTCTTATAATCGAAACTATCCGGATTCTTTGCATAAAACTCCATTTCGGCACAAGAGGCGAAGCCCTGCCCGTCACCTGCACCATTTTTTACAATAAAACGAAATGATTTAGCATGAATCGTCTGATCAAACATAACCCTGCTTGCTACAGCTGCTCCCTGCAAATCTTTATCCATAACTTTAGTAAATGTAACACCGTCAACGGAAGACTGTATCTCAACTTCTTTGAATAATCCGTTATTTCCTGAGCTGCGTGGATAATAGATTAGGTAATCCACGTCTGTTGCTACCTCAAAGTTATAGGTCAACTGAATGGGGAAGTAATTGGCACCGGTGTTATTCCAATTCGAATGATAAATTGTGGTATAATCTCCATCAAAAGATTTGTCAATATCAGATCCAGCCTGAAATGAGCTAGCCGTACCGCTAATCACTTTGATCTTATTATCTCCTTTAATATCTTCACCGGTTCCTCCTTCATATTGATTCAATCCTTTCTGGGTAACCGACACCAGCACTTCAAGCGGTTTATCTCCGGTTGTGCCCGACGGGTCGGGCAATACTTCTATTATTTTAATGTGTTCATGTCTCTGATTATCGAGCGTTGTAGCCCCAATCGAATATGTATGTGCAGTAGTAATCATTTCCGGAGCACGGGTAGCCGGAACAGCAGTGATCCATTCAGGAAGTTTGATATCCACCTTTACATTAGTAGTAACGGAGAGCTGAATATCTCCTCCGATAGCCTCTACGGTGAATAATTGTTTATCGACCAAAATAGCAGGTTCATAACCCAACTGGCGTATTTTAACAACCTTTGTCTGCTCAGCAGCAGTTATGGTTATCGTAGCTTCTCGAACAAGTCGCTCATCACTCGCATCGACGGAAATCTTTAGCGTCTGCCCATTCGCAAGGAGACGGCACCAAGATTTGTCTGACTTAAAAGTCCAATTATCTACATTGGTGGTAACTACAATTTCTTGCTCTCCGGTCGCACTTTTAAAGTCGACAACCTCTTTACTGATTGTCAGATTAGAGACTAATAATTTCTCATCCTCCGAACATGCCACCAATAAATACACAGGTAGCAAAGTTATCAAAATTAATAATAGGTACTTTTTCATTAAGTTTTTAGATTTAAAAGGCGGAAACACAAAACCAGTCGACACATTCAGTATTGCATTTCCGCCGTCAAATATAGTAATTATAAGTTATTCAGGTTGCTTTTATGCCTATTTATCACCTGTTTCTGCCTCAGGATCAACAATTTTCACTGCATAAAACTTAAATTCGGACATTGTCCAGAACACAGAGCCAGAATTTGTTTTATTTACAGAGTAACGAATATATTTAAAAGGTTTCTCCGCTAATAGATCGCCTGATGTATATGTTCCAGTAGCAGTAATCGGCAAATTATCAGCCTCTTTCGTAAAGTTCTTCAGCAGAAACCAAGTCGTTCCATCGCTGCTTCCCATCAAGTCAAAATCAGTTGGCTTATTATTCGCATTATTACGCGGAGCATAGAAGAAACGATAGAATTCCGTTATCTCTTGCGGGAGGTTTACCTGCATCCAATGAGGAGCTGCAGGGGGATTGTTCCAGGTTGTATGGAAGTAAGTACTTGTATTTCCATCAAGTAAGTTTGCAATTGGACCTTCAGAGGCTTCTTGTGCATTCGTACTCAAATCAGAGGCTTTCAATGTTAATTGAGAAGCCACAGTAGTAATAGGTGCTTTGCCGGAAGTCCCAGTCAAGTTTTCAACCTTCCCTGCGGTATCTGTAGAACTAAACGGCTGAATAGCCATTTTATACTCTCCAAATTTATGCCTGGTATTCGGTAATAAAATCGTATCACAACTCGATAAACGAGAGACATCTTTCTTCAGCAAATGGTCATAATAAGAGATCCTAACATACATAACCGTATTGTCCGAAGGTTTATCCCATTGGACAAAGATTCCACCCGGACGCTCTTCCGTCCTTACATTTGAAAGATTAGAGGGAATAATTCCAGTCTCATCTTTAGCACAACCCGCCATAGCTAGCAAACAGGTCGCCATAGCAAAATATAATAAACTTCTTTTCATAACATTCTACTAATAACCAGGATTTTGAACTAATTTTTCATTCTTATTCACATCAGAGAGCGGAATAGGCAACAAATACTGTGTAGGGCTTTCGAATTTACGCTCAAACACCACCTCAGTCGGTTTAACGAATTCATCAATCGTTTTGGCAGTAATATCCATACCTTTAGCCTTCACATTGAAGTATTGTTCAGCAATTTTCCATCGCCGCAAATCCCAAAAGTTTTGATTCTCAAGATAAAACTCCACTTGACGTTCCTGACGAACAATCTGGCGCAAAAGGTCTTGCGTTAATTGTTTTCCAGCAATTTCCTTCCATGATTTCTCTACAGTGGGTATACCGGCGCGTTGGCGTACCTTATTCAAGTTATCCGCTGCTTCTCCCAACTCATTCGTTTCTACACAAGCCTCTGCATATCCTAAATAAAGTTCAGCCATACGAATAATGGGCCATGGATAATCCAATGGACCTTGAAGTGATTTAGATACAGCAAAGCCTGGGTTCACCCCTTTTTTATTTAAGAATCCTGTTGGAGAGTAGTTATTACCTCGAAGGCTTCCTCCGACACCACGAGCACAGTTGCCTCCCCAAACAAAATCACAGACTAATTTGCCATAACCGTTTCCTGAATATTTTTTATAACTCTTGTCATCCACATAAGCTCCATTAGAAGCTGCGCTAAGCACTTCGAAGAATCCTCCCTGAAAAGCGACCCATGCATAATAACGGGGTTCTCTGTCTAAGTTAAACTTGAACGTTTTTACCCCCACAGCAGCCTGCTTGGCACGTGTATCGTCTACAGTAGTTACGTCAAACATCTCGGCTGTATTATACTCAGGATCTTGATCAATGGGTAACCCATTTTTTGTATAGAATCGCTTCAACATGGTTAATGTAGGTGCTACCCCATTCCATGCCGACCCCGATGAATAAGGCAGTGACTTGTTCTGTAATCCATAATTACCCTCTCCCCGACTGTCCGACCAAATAACTTCATTGTTGCCGGCATCGATAATAACATAACGTAAACAATGTTGTACAGGATCTTTAGGCTCTGCATTACCATCATCCTTATCTGGTTTCGTGTAGAGACCAAAACCATTAGCCTCGGCCAACTGAATCGCTTCTTTATAGGCATTTTTAGCTAACACCCATTTTTGCGGATCATAGGTCAACGGCATTAAAGCGTTCCCTTCTTTGTCTTTCAAATCGGCATAAAACTCGGCATTCCCATTAAACAAGGGCGATGCAGCATAAAGCAGCATTTTAGCTTTTAATGATTTGGCGGCAACACTTGTTGCCAAGCCATAATAGCGTACGGGACGCGTAGCAGGCAAACCACTGGCAGCCTCATCAAAAGTATTACAAACATAGCTTACACACTCATCAAGTGGGGTTCTTCCCAAATAGTCACTTGGTTTCGTTAAAATATCCGGTTCTTCTTTGATTAAAATAACCGAACCATAGCACCGAACCAATAGATAATGATAATAAGCTATGAGAAACTTAGCTTGCGAAATATAATCATTCTTAGCCTCTTCTGATAAACCGGGAACACGATGTACATTGGCTAACATAATGTAGCATTGACGTAACCCTTGGAAAAAAGTATCCCAATAAGATATAACCGGAGTAGAGGCCGTATAGTTTCCTTTTGGAAAAGAAGCAAAGGTTTCATGCTCAAAAGCAGTTACCACCTCATCGCCTGTCATAAAATCCAATGACCCGGTACCACTTCGCGCTTGCGGCAAATAGGCATAGCACGAATACATATAACGTTCGGCTGCATTCACATCTTCGAAAGCATCTTCTGCTTTCTCCTTTTCATCGGGCACAATATCCAAAAAGTCACAAGACGTGAATCCGATAATAATTAATGCCCATACTAGAAATTTATTTATTGTTTTCATTCTATTCTTCATTTTATCTAAACGACATTTGGAAACCGATATTAAACACACGCTGTGTAGGGTACTTCAAACCTGCCCCACCACCCATTTCCGGGTCCCAAAGTTTAAAGGGGGCAAAGGTTAACAAGTTTACACCGCTAACATAGACTCTCATCTTCTTATAAGAATAGCCTAACTCTACGTTTTTCAGCTTCAAGAAAGCTCCATTGCGCAACCAAAAATCAGAAGATTTATTGTTGTTATTATTTTCATACTTCGTCAAACGGGGGTAAGTCGAGTTTCTATCCTGATCAGTCGGGTCCCAACGATTATCTGCCACAAACTGTAGAACACTGCGATTATATTGAGCACCGAAAGGATGAAAACTTTCCATCATCAGTGACGTATTTGCTACACCTTGGAAAAAGAAAGAGAAATCCCATTTCTTATAAGTCATCGAGGGGCCAAAACCATATACAATTTCGGGAACGGTAGGATGCCCCATAGCAATCTTATCGTCATCGGTAATCTTACCATCATATTTCCCATTTTTATCCGGTTGGTCCACATACTTTATATCTCCAGGAGCAATTGCAATATTGCCCAGCATAGACGAAGGGCTCCGGTCGATATCGGCTTGATCAATGAACAAACCGTCGCTAACAAAGCCAAAAATAGTATTAACCGGATGTCCTACTTTAGAGTTTGCAGGACGCACACCGGGTGCCTGATCATATTCTAGCACTTTATTACGGGCAAAGGTGAATGTTCCTTTAAATTGAATGAAGAAATCTTTTGAAATCCGCTTACCATAATCGGCTGACACATCCACACCCCAGTTCTTTACTTTGGCTAAATTACCGAAGATTTTCGTCTTCGCTGCACCCAAATAATTTGGAATCGACATTTTTTGTTGAAAGATATCACTTCTTATCTCTTCAAACACATCAACAGAAAGATCTAGTGCGTTGAACAATTGAATGTCTGCACCTACGTTCAATTTATGTCCTACCTCCCATGTTATATCATTATTCTGAAACCGATTATAAATAGGGCCTTTCAGCTCTAGTTTATTATTACCATATCCCGTAGTAAAAGCCGGGCTGTCCTTATCTCCTTGCAGTAATACATCTGCCATATAGATAAAGCGCTCACTACCGATTTGGTCGTTACCCACCAAACCATACGAACCACGGAACTTAAGTCTCGAAACTATATTACTCATTGGCTGCCAAAACTTCTCCTCACTTACGTTCCAACCCAACGCTACCGAAGGGAAAAAACCAAAACGTTTGCCAGGTGCAAAGTTCTCCGAACCATTATAGCCGGCATTGAATTCTAACATATAACGATGTGCATAATCGTAAGAAGCACGGAAAGCATATCCTATTTTGCGTTTAGGCAAAGAATTGATTAAGCCATCACCTGCGTTTAACGAATAATCATCCATATTCAAGAGAGCCATACCGCTTAGATAATGATCTCCAAACGAGCGGTTATAATCGACATACGCCTGAAAATACATTCTTCGGTCACCATTAACCGTTCTTTTGGTCGATAATACGGGTTTCGATGGGGTACCCAATGGCTTTACCACATATTCATATTCACCAGCTGCATTTTGTGAGAAGCTTTCAATAGAGTAGCGGTTCACACCCTGTGTACGGTTGGTTGTTGTTTTACTGTAGTTTTTGAAAGAAAACATGGTTTTAAAACGAAGCCCTTTCGTGATGAAGTCCAATTTTTGATCAAAATCAATATTGGCGATCACAGTGCTGGCAAAGCTATCAGAATAGCCTCTGGTAGCCTGTGCTAGCGGATTAGTTGCTCCCTGATCATTACCGCCGGAATACGCTCCCCACTTTACCCACTTTTCGCCTGTATTTGGAAAAAAGACGGGAAAATCAACCGGATTCGAATTCATGATAGAACCATAAATCTCTCCCATCTGCTTTGAAGGATCTGTCTCATCAGCACCAATAGCCGGAGAGGTCATATCAACCAGTTGAGCATTTAAATGGAGTGAGATCGTAGATGATTTTGTCATATGAAAATCAATATTATTCTGGAAGGCATACTTCATCAGACTAATATTATTGTTGTATGAATAATAGTCTTTACTCCGGTTTTTGAGCATACCGGTTTCATGATTGGCTGTAATATTCATAAAGTAAGTGATTTTCTTCGTACCTCCACGGATATTGAAGTTCGCTTTTTGATTATAAGCTGCATCATTGAAAATCTCATCATACCAATTTACATTGGGGAAAATATATGGATTTAGCATGTTGCGAGTTCCTTGAATCTGCTGGTTTGTGAATAACACATCTCCGGTTCCTTGATTAGAAACGGCTTCATTATACAACTCCATATAAGTAGCTCCATCGACAAATTTGGGTGTTTGAGTCGGAGTAGTCATATTGGCTTCAACACGAAATCCAATGATTGGTTTGTCCAGGTTTTCACCAGATTTTGTTGTTACAATCATTACACCATTGGCTCCACGGGTACCATACATGGCTGTAGCCGTAGCATCCTTTAGTATCGAAAATCCCTCAATAATTTCAGGATCAATTGCGTTTAAGTCGCCGGAACTAACTTCGACGCCATCAAGAATAATCAATGGAGAGGTAATACCACTAATGGTCGAGATACCACGAATAAAGAAATCAGCTCCGTTTTGTCCTGGCAATCCGGTACGTTGATAAGCAACGACACCCGCCATACGTCCAGCAAACGAGGTAGATAGGTTAGCCGAAGGAACCTTCAAATCTGCCGGTCTCATTGTTTGGATAGAGCCCACAACACTCTCTTTTTTCTGTCCCGTACCAAAAGCTGTGACTACAACCTCGTCGAGTTGCTGAGCATCTTCAGCCAAAGAGATTGAAATCACTTTTTGATTTCCAACTTTCAAGGTCTTAGTAATGTATCCAACAAACGATACCTGCAATTCATCTTTAGGAGAAGCCGAAATTGTAAATTTACCGTCCAAATCAGTGATGACCCCAACATTTGCACCAAGTAGCTTTACTGTAGCTCCAATAATGCTTTCGCCGGTTTTATCATCAACCACCACACCCATTATTTGGTTCTTCTTCTGTTGTTGTGCATTCTGCTGCACATTTACTTTCAGAATCACTTCCTCACCTCTTATGAGATAACTCACCCCGGTACCCTCAAAAACTGTCTCAAGTACTTCATTTATTGTTCCCTGGCAATCGATATTTTTGGGATACATGTGTTTTAGGTCGGCTGCGTTGTAAAAAAAGGTGTAATCACTGTTTTTCTCAATAAGCTCAATGGCCTGCTTCATAGAAATTGATTGTCCTTTAACCGAAACTATTTTTTGGGCAGCAATAACACCCATCGGATAAAGTAACATTAACAGAACGATATATTTCATATACCGTAATCTGTAAGGATTTTGAGGTCTTCTCATGTTTTCAAATTGATTTTTAAATTAGACTTTAGATTGACAAAAAATATTTAATTATAGATAATAACTTTCCCTTTATCTTCTCCTCTCTTTAGGTTTAATGCAAAACAGATCTTACTAATGACATCATCCAATGGCTCATCGTAGCGAATACTACCGGTAAATGCACTCTCTGCATTAGGAGAGGTACGTAGCGAAATATCCGTTTTGTACATATCGTTGATTGTTTCGATAAAGCGTTTCAGGCTTATATTAGTAAAGTAATAGCGACCATCTTTCCATGAGATATTACTTAAATCAATTAATTGAACACCGGATCCATCGGAGTTATAAACCACCTCCTGCATGGGTTTTAAAAGAATTTTATGATCAGTCGACTCCACATTAAATTCAATGCTTCCGCTAAACAATGTAATTTTATTATCGTTATCCCCATTTTGCTTAACAAGAAAACAAGTTCCTTTTACATCAATAAAAGCATTTTCAACATATACTCTAAATCTACTATTAGCATGTTTTCTAACTTCGAACAAAGAGTTTCCGGTTAACCATACTTTTCTATCTTGCATAAACTTTTCTTGAAATCGAATAGAACTACCGGCATGCATCCAAACTTTTGAACTATCTGGTAGACAATACATTTTATTTTCATTTGCTACAATCTCAATATATTGATCCGATTTTTTAACTGTACTATTTTCTAACATCCATACACCTCCTACTAGTATCAGCAAAGCAACACAGGCTGCTACCCACCAAAGTTCTGAAGGAACTAATAAAATCGCTCGTTATTCTATCAATATTTTGTAGTCATACCGCACTATTCCAATTGAGTAAATAATACACAGATAATCAGTATATTACATTCGAAATTTAAAAGGGTATAAATCCTTGACAGAAACTTAAAAAAGGCTATAATCTATTTTTTTTATAAAAAAATAGATTTGGATGTGGTGATAGATCACTCTATTGTGTATTTAGTTGTAAGAAGGTATTCTAAAAAGCAAAACAAGAAAGAAAAAATGAAAAAAAACAATAAAAATAACAGCCTAATTAAAGATTTATTCTCAGACAAATTAAGCTCTGAAGGGTATAAAAGACTGTCTAGGATTAGTTTAATAGAAAATCAAATGAAAAAACATTGGAATAACCATAAAAACGATCCTGTCTTACCTGATGTAGGCAAAAATATTTGGTACAAAGTTGAACGCAAATGTAGCCCAAGCCCCAAAAGAATAGTTCCTTCAGAACTTACTCCAATTTTAAAAAAGCAAGTTTATTAAAAAGCAAAAGCAAACAAAGCAGAAATAAAAATCTTGAATTTGATTTATTTCGTTCTTTTATTGTATTTTTGCTTATTATTTTTAAAAGCTAAAGTCTTTACTGAACAACAAAGAAGCGAGCAACCTAAAATCGTAAAAACGTTTCGACTACACTAATTGACACCAAGACAAACCATATGATAGAACAGGAAATAATAAAAAGTCTAAAGGGGGGTGATAAAAAGGCTTTTCAAATATTATATGATCACTATTGGCAGCAGGTATATAACTTCACCAAGCTATATATCACCACTAGAATAGACACCGAAGAGATCGTACAAGAAGTATTCGTGAAGATATGGGAATCAAGAAGTTCGTTAGATGAAGCCAAAAGCTTCGACGGTTTCTTGTTCATTATCACCCGTAACCTTATATTCAACCATTCGCGCCGGCACCTGAAAGAGGTGGCTATGAAAGTAACAGTTCTTCAGGCTATTGAAGA